>ENA-ORDA01000067-ORDA01000067.1-marine-metagenome-genome-assembly--contig:-NODE-67-length-99125-cov-4.096044_pt1 | contig 99125 bp, 71 predicted proteins | sample MGYA00237778_ERZ508506 | MGnify/ENA primary metagenome ERZ508506 (study PRJEB26177, sample SAMN06267891) | marine metagenome | isolation source: Monterey Bay, California, USA | place: Pacific...
AAGGTTCCTTTTAATGCCAAGGCTGGTCGCTTTGGAGATAATGCCCCCGCCGCTGAACACTTTGGAAAACTACACAGCATAATGGCTGATGGAGTAGGGGTTCCTAAAGATGGGGCTGGTTATGTCGTTGGTCCTTGGTTGAAATTTGACCCTAAGGCTGAGAAGCACGTCGGAGATCATGCCGCAGCGGCCAACGCCCTTCTCAAAGATTCGAATCGTAAAGGCTTCGAGGTTCCCGGCCCTGGAAAGGTGTAAGGAGACTCGAGATGAGCTTCTTCTATTTCGGATTCTAGTTAAAAAACAAGGGCGGCCATGAAACTGTCCGCCCTGAAAGTTGAGTGAGGAGAATTCTTTCTCTCGTTTTGTAGAATGGCTACCTCATGGGGTGCGCTTTAAGCAATTCATCAGGGCTGTAGAGTCCCTCCTTGCTCTTGGTTTCATCGCGCACTTTTTTCACATCATCTGGCCGGATAGGGGAGGCTTTATTTCCGAAAGAGTTGCGGACGTAGGTCAAGACTGAAGCAACCTCATCATCATTGAGAAGGGACTCGAAGGGAGTCATGGGAACCTGGCCCGGGTATTTCTTACCCGCCACTTCGATAGGGCCCATGAGACCTTTCAGGGTGAGTTTGATAAGGCGATTTGAATCTCCTTGTGCCCACTTCGTTCCATTCAGCGGTGGGAACCCGGAGCCGGGTAATCCTTTGCCATCGGGTTGGTGACAGGTGGTGCAGTGAGCCTCTCGACCGTAGACTTCTGCTCCCTTAACGAAGCGAACGGAATCTTCCTTTGAGAGGTGCTTGGGAGCGGTCACCTTTTTTGCGACCTCCCCTTTGACGGCGCTTCCTGAGAAGACGTTTCCCGCAAATTCGAAGCTTTGTTTCATAGTGGAATCAATGCCCTTCGCCTCCGCAATCGCGAGGACAGCGAGCCCCTGGTTTGCAGGAAGGTATGAGGCGGCAGCAATAGATTCGAGACGGACGCGACCGTGATCATCGTTTGCCGCTCTGGAGAGGATCTCGGTCAGGTTGGCAAGCTTGTGCTCATTGAAACGAGCGACGCGGACCGCGGCCGCGCGGATGCGATGGTCATTGGATTGAGAGAGCTCGTTGAGGAGATCAGCATCGACTTGGTCGGCGCCCCAAGTCACCCAGAGTGCTTCAAGTTTAAGCCGGTGGTTATTTTGTTTGGCGGCCCAAGTGCTGGCCGCTTTGGCAACTTTTACGCTATCGCGTTCGCGAAGTTCGCGACGAGTGCGATAGCGCGTGCGATACTCAGGAAGAGTGAGGTTGGCGAAAAGTTGATCGATTGAGGCACCATCAATTTTGGCCGGCTTAACCAAGGGGCGAGAGGGATAGGTCACGCGGTAGATCCGGCCGTGCTCGTGGTCGCGGAGGGGGTCACGTGCACTGTGCTGCATGTGACCGATGAGCGCGTTTTGCCAGTCAGCAACGTAGAGAGAACCATCCGGAGCAAACTCGAGATCGACGGGCCGGAAGTTCAGGTCTTTTGAAACGTAAAGATCCTGAACATACTTGGTGGTGAAGCCGGTTTCATTTTCGATCAATTTGTGCTGCTTCGCTCCAAGGTATCCGATGTTATTATTGATGAGGATATCTCCTTGGGCTTCATCAGGGAAGTGGCGACTAGAGACGAGCTCGATTCCTGAGGTGGGGCGGACCTTATTGCTTGTGAGAAGGTCGGGAGCTCTAAAGTTTGCACCGTATCGCGCTTTGACAGTTCCGGGGAGCATCCAGGTCATGGAAGGTCCTGAGGTGTGGAGAAAAAAGTCCTGACCGTAATCGTCAAAGGCGACACCCCATGGGTTTGGAATGCTGTACTGTGCGTAGCGGAGGATGTGTTTTCGTTGTGGGCTGTAGCGCCAGAAGCCGCCGTTGGTTCCCCGCTCGGGTCCATAAACGCTCTCGGTGTTTGAGTGAAGGAAAACCCCTTCGTTCATCACGAAGGCACCGCTGGGGTCAGCGCAAAATGCCGAGATAGCGTGGTGGGTGTCGTGATCATCGAATCCGCTTAAGAGGAGTTCTGAAACGTCGTATTTATCATCCCCGTTTGTGTCTTGTAGACGGACCAAGCTTCCGCTTTGGGACACGTAAACACCATCGTGTGAGATCTCGAAGCCGATTGGAATGTGAAGATCATCAGCGAAGACGATCTGCTTATCAGCAACCCCATCATTATCGGTGTCCTCAAAGATGAGAATTTTATCCTTAGGGCGAGCATCCCCGATGCGGTAGTGGGGGTAGCTTTCCATAGTTGAGACCCAAAGACGTCCCTTATTATCAAAGGCAATCTGCACGGGGTTTTTTAGGTCAGGGAAGGTTTTTTCTGATGCAAAGAGCTCGATCTTGTAGCCCTCAGGAGTTGCGATTCTTGTCTCAGCGACCTCACCCTCGAGGTAGTCGACTGTTCCATTCTTTCCGCTCGGTCTGTAGTTAGATTTTACCGGTGGGAGCTCGATGGTTTTGGAATCAGCGGCCACGAGGTCGAAGGGCTTGCCTTGCAAGGTAGCCCAAATCGCTTGGTCACGATTTGCGGTCATCTGGCGGGTCTTCTTCAACTCGAAGGGATAGTTATCTGGCCCGAAGGGATTATAGCGACGGCCATACACGTGAACCCCGTTAGGAACCTTGAAGTTGTTGAGCCACATAAAGTTTTTTTCGACAACCGCGGTGTGGACGGATGGTCGCTTGTTCTCGTTTGCCTTGCCCTTACCAAAGATTTCATCGGCTAGCATTGGGGCCAGCTTTTGATACCCAGCATCGTTAAGAAGAGCTCCATCGATGGTGAGATCCCCGGACCAGTCTTTGCTGCCAGAGAAGGCATCTACAAAAAGAGCACCATTGGCTGCGGTGATTTCTTGGGTGGCTTTGGTGTAAAGCTCCAGATTTTTGTTGATGGCAGAACCATCAGGGACGCTGAATTGATCAGAGAGGTCTTGCACCGTAGTGGGGGAGACTAGGGCAAGCTGTGGAATTGATTCACCATTGTACTTTTGCGAGAGGGTGTGGCGAATGAAGGCCCGAAGCTCAGACTTGTATCGATCGAGGTCAGCTGGACCTGCGAAGGACGAATTGTAGCCGAAGAAGGCAATGATGGTATCGGCTCCAAGGCGAGTTAGCCACTGGTCAGGGGTTTCAAAATGTCCAGCTGGTCTCGATGCGGTTTGCAGTTCTTTAGGCAAAAGTTCTTTGGCACCAGGGAAGGCGTATTGGTCGCCTTGGTTACGGCCAGGGTGGGGGCGGAATCCGGGAGTGTTCCCTTCGTCGCCCATGTTACGGATTTTAATGTTTTTTTCGGGGAACCGTAGGAAGAGCTCGGTCTCAAAATGAGGGAAATGGTTCATCCGAGAGGCCATGCCGGATCCAATGATGACGATGCTATCTCCTTGGTTGATTGCGAGCTTCTTCGGAGCGGGCTTCATCTTAAAAGCGACACTTTCGGGGTCCATTGGAGTGAGGACTCCGCGAGACAGTTTGCGTTTTGGGGCCGTAGACTTCTTCTTTTTTGAATCGCTCCTCTTTTCTTGGGGCGCGGCTATCGGAACAGGTGCGCTGAAATTGATAGGAGGCTTGGCCTCGAGCTGTGCCAGTATTCCAACGGCGCTGCCTAGGATGAGTTTATTGAAAGTCAGTTTTTTCATCGGTTAGTTTTTAAGGTGCTTGAAATAAGGGAATGAATGAGAAGTAGGATGCAGGTCGGGGAGGAGTTACAAAAGAACTCAGATATTCTTCTCGCGAGCCTCACCTTTTGAGCCACTCTTTTCGATGCTTTTCCGTGCTTTGAGAAGTGCTTTTTTCATTTGTTTTGCTTCCACAGATATTTTCACCAAAAAAAGATTTTTGTTCTGATTATTCTCAATACTTCAAATGTTTGTTGTTACCACGGTAATGTTCAATCTAACGCTTCTGTCGCTCGGACAGTTTGACAAACAATCCAAGCAAGGAGCTTTGGGCTCCCGAGTTGATTTAGGAAAAATTCCGGTTAACTTACTGGGATTTGAAAACTATAGTAATGACATCGGCGATTTTTATTTTCCTTAGTAAAATTGCTTTTACGGCTTCTATAACGATTGGGGGCGGTTCTTTTGCCAATGTCCTAAATGGGTTAGGTGATGCTCTTCCTGAGGGTTCGCAAATTCAGGTCGGTTCTTTTGATGGGGTTGAACCGTCTAAAAGTGGTGCTGATTTTACGAGTGTGGATTGGCAATCTTTTAATCCTTTTCTCGGAATAGGTTCCACAAACCCAGACGAGGTTATCGGAACTTTTAGTGCTGGAGAAGGATTGGAGTCAGTTTTCCAAATTAGTTCTGAGCTTGATGCTGAACTCGGTGATTTATTCCCTTCAGAATTCCCCGTCCGGTTGGGGCTCAGGATCTTTGATACAACTGCAAACTCCCTGGAGGGGGTTGCATATAATACCGTTGTGCGTGACGTTTCGACATGGATTTTTAATGATCCTGAGGTTATTACAAATCAGCCCCCGACTCCGTCGATTGCAACGGAAGATGACTCGTTAATGTTCTGGGAAGATAACGAGAATCCATTTCAGACCTCGATTACAACCACTGATGATTCCACGCGAATCGAGGAGTTGGAGGCTCAACTTGCAAGTGTGATTGCGGAGAGAGATGCACGACCTACTCAAGAGGACTATAATGCTTTAATTGCAGAGCGAGATGAGAACCTTGAAAATTATACGGCGAATCTTGCGGAGAAGGACGGAGTGATAACGACTTTGAGTGAATCAATTGCCGAGAAAGACGCGGCGTATGCTCTCGTTGTAGCAGAGCGTGACTCACGATTTGAAGACACTGATGCTGATGGCATTACTGATATTAAGGAGATCGAACTTGAAACTGACCCCAATGTTGGGACTGTTTTTTATCTTAATAACACGGAATTTGAAACGGCTGTAGCTAGTGCTCGCGAAACTGGTCAAAACGATGTGATTAAAGATCCTTTGAGCTTCGGTCTTGTCTTAGGTTCAACCTACGAAGCCGTTATTACAGAGAGGGATGCCCGATTTATAGATACTGATAAAGATGGTCTGACCGATCTAAAAGAGGCTGAATTAGAGAGTGATAATAATGAACTCACTGTCTTTTATTTACAGGATGCTTACGAATTGGGGATCGAGTCAGCACGCTTTGAAGGCCGCACCGATGTTACTAATAATCCCAACGCATACAGTCTTGTCAGCGACGCTCAATATAACCTTGTCGTTGCAGAAAGAGATGGAAGGCCAACCCAGGAAGATCTCGCTGAGGTTATCGCAGAGAGAGATGCACGGCCGACTCTTGGCGAAGTAAGGGATGCTCGTTTAGGCTCAGTGGTGCTTCAGTCGGATAACGCTAACAATAGTGTGAAGATCCGCTTCTCAATTGAAGAAACCGATGACTTCAAGGTTTGGACAAAGCGAGATGGAGTCAATGAGGTCACCGTGCCGCTTGAAGCCGGTCGCAAGTTCTATCGTTTTGCCCTTCAGGACGAATGATGTAAGAGGGGAGGGTGAACGGAAAACTTTTTCCGCCATCTTGACACGGAATGATCCATAGATATTCCGTTAGACCAGATCAAGAGGATCAGAGTGAGAGGGCGTTGGAACTTTGCGGGCTATATAACGATTCAAGGCTTGAACCTAACATTCAAAGTGGTCCAGAAATGGCGGGCTGATCAGGCCCGGAAAGAGTCGAAAGATCAGAAGTTATTAAGTGCGAAAAATCGCCACAAGCCCTAATAAATAGGGGTTAAAGAGTGGCAGGCCCGCAGGGAGTCGAACCCCGATCTATGGTACCGGAAACCATTGTTCTATCCATTGAACTACAGGCCCTCCTAAAGGGTGCCGGAGGCTAGTCGAGCGTGATTCGAAATCAAAGCGCAAATTTAACCGACCATTTACTTTGCGAATTAAAGAATCTAAATTCACTTCCCACACGCGTTGAGGAGTATGAATTGAAAGGATCCATGCTTAAGTTAGGAGTGATTTTGTTGTAAAAGCAGGGTCGCTAAAGCCTTTCTTATGTTTGATGGGTTCCTCCATCCGATGTCTAGTTTGGAAATTGATTGTCGTCAGCTGGAGTTGGAATGCCTCGTTTTTCGTCACGTTACTAAAGAAATTCTAATTATCAGGAAGCTTAAGAGCAATTTATGGGTAGATTGTGTGACGGTGAAGTTTGGTGCCTTTAAATGTTTAAAAACACGAGATAAATGGGCTTAAACCCTTTTGGTATGGGCATCGAGAGTGCTGTGAAAGATACCACTTTTTTTTTACGAAAAATCAAATTTTATTAAAAATTCACAAGCCTTTCAGCCTTTTTAGTTTTAGGTAGCCAAAAGAGGAATTGCTTTCAGTCTTCCGCCGCAATGACTGTCAGTGAGGCGGAATCCCGTATCATCCTTCCCAACCGCCGCAATTTTCTTGCGGCCGCTGCAGCAGCTGCGACAGGTCTTGTCGCGACGACTCAAACCTCGTATGGTTTTTTGTTTCGTCATTCGCCGTCGCTTGATTTGAGATTACTTCCTAAGACTTGGGTGGCTCTTCAGGGTGAGAGGCAGATTCAGAGCTATGTCAGGTTTCTTGAAGAGCTTTGCTTGAAATATGTTGATCCGCTTCAAATCATACAGGCTCACGCAAAGACTCAAGGAAGCCTCTGGAATACTCTCCCTCCGCGATCCATGTGGAGATCGATGGGTGGGACCCTCCAGGCGGTTGATCATGTTGCCGCTGCGATCGGTCAACCTGTCAGGGAGGTAGCTTCGGCTTACCGGAGTCCCGCTTACAACCGCCGCTGTTCAGGTGCTAAATCTTCGTCATGGCACCTGCAAAATTTTGCGCTCGATTTAAAGTTTAAGGCTTCTCCAGGAACAGTGGCCCGCGCGGCTCGTTCAGTCCGCGCTAAAGGAGTTTTTAAAGGAGGGGTTGGCCGGTATCCCAGCTTTGTCCATATCGACACTCGCGGTAAGAACGCAGATTGGTAGGGGATCTAAGCTCTCCAAATTTGTTAAAGGCCATCTAAATCAGATGGCTTTTTTGGGTTTGATGGGAGCTTGTCGATCCGCTTCGACGGCCCGAGCGCAACGAAGAATTTCTTTCTCTCCGAGATAAGGTCCGAGGATCTGTAACCCAACTGGTTTTCCGTCGATGGGCTCTAGTGGGACGGAAATTCCACAGTTTCCCGCAAGATTCGCAGAAATGGTAAAGATGTCGGCAAGGTAGTGTTTAAGGGGATCGCCGGTGGCATCGCCCATTTTAGGCGCGGTTTCTGGAGCCACGGGAGTTAGGATGGCATCGACTTGCTCAAAGGCTTGCTCAAAATCGCGGCGGATCAAGGTTCGGACCTTTTGAGCGCGGAGGTAGTAGGCATCATAATACCCAGAGGATAAAACGTAGGTTCCCAAGATGATTCGACGTTTGACTTCAGAGCCAAATCCGGCTTCACGGCTGTTCTTATAAAGAGAGAGCATGTCTTCGGGATTGTCAGTTCGATTACCATAGCGGACTCCGTCGAAGCGAGAGAGGTTTGAGGAGGCTTCGGCTGGCGCGATAATATAATAGGTGGCAACAGCATACTCGGTGTGGGGAAGTGAGATCTCCACGATTTCGGCTCCCTGTTCTTCTAGTCTTTTCGCCGCGGCTTCAACGCGTTCGCGGACTTGAGGTGAGATTCCATCGGTGAAATATTCCTTTGGAATTCCCAATTTCATTCCTCCGACTCCTTGATCGAGGCCCTCGGTGTAATCTGGGACCGGTTCATCCAGTGAAGTGGAATCTCGTGGGTCTTCTCCGGCGATCACGTTTAGTAATAACGCAGCATCTTCTACCGTATGGGTGAGCGGGCCGATTTGGTCTAGGGAAGAGCCAAAGGCGACGAGACCGTATCGAGAGACCCTACCGTAGGAGGGTTTCAGGCCAACTACTCCGCAGTGACTTGCTGGCTGGCGGATTGAGCCTCCGGTATCTGACCCTAAGGTAGCGGGGATGCGTTGGCCAGCTACCGCTGCCGCAGATCCGCCGGATGATCCGCCAGGGATATGGCCCGGGGCTAATGGATTGTGGGTGGTTTGGAGCCCTGAGTTTTCGGTAGAAGATCCCATGGCAAATTCATCGAGGTTGGTCCGGCCAAAAGGAATGGCTCCTGACTTTTTGAGGCGGGCAATGGCGGTAGCATCGTAAGGAGAGGTGAATGCTCCTTTGAGAAACTTGGATGCGCAGGTGCAGGGTTGTCCTTCGACATTGATGTTGTCTTTGATTCCGATGGGAAGGCCGCCGAGTGGAAGTGCTAGGTCGGCTTGGTCCGCTGCGGCGAGGGCTGAATCTGGATCAAAGGAAAGAAAGGCGCCGATGTCCTGATCACGTTCCGTAATTTGGTCGATGACGTCTTGAACAATATCACGTGATGAGATTTCTCCAGCAATGAGCTTTTGCCGCAGGGAGCTTAGGGATGAGGAAGCGAGAGACATGGTGAGGAGAGTTTATGCATCAACGACCTTGGGGACTCGCAGTTGACCATTCGCTTGATCGGGGGTGTTTTGCAGGAAACCTTCAGCTGGAAGGCTGGAGGCTGGCTCATCCTTGCGGACGCGATTTGATCTGATCAGAGGGTGAGTGTAGGGTTCGATTCCCTCGACGTCCACTTCACCCAATTTTTTAATGTAGCCCATAACGTCTTCTAGCTGCGTGCCGAAGCGGGCCACCTCATCGTTGCTTAGATCTATGCGAGCCAAGTTTGCGACATAGCGGACATCAATGTGTGGATCTGCCATGGGGGTAGATTGTACCGCCACGACCTGATATGGAACCGCAAAGAACCAATCAGGCACAAAAGTTTTTCCCACTCCTAGGCTTGGAGGGTTGGGGTATTTTAGAATCTCAATGTTACCCCTGTTCAGGAGAGGACACCGTTGCGCACCAGTTCGCTATACATCCACCAGCAGAGTGACACCGTGGCCGCTAGCAGAAGCACAAAGAGAACAATGTTCCTGGTGCGGTATCGTCTTTCGTTGATGAGTTGGCCCTTAGACATTTGGGCGTAAAACCGCTTTTCACGCTGGCGCTGTTCCCGGTCGTCAAGCGCCGGAATCGTGTGACGCTCTCGTTCTTTTTGCTCAAGAAGCTTTAAAGGGGCATTCTCAATGAGTGCCTCATATTTCTCAATTTCCGAGTCTAAAGAAGAAAGCTCGTCGTGAGAAGGGGGGCCTGGCTGGCGCTTCATTTTACGAAAGAACATAGCGGTAGCGGTTTATTTAAAGTGGTAGATGAGAATGGCAACAGAGCCAAGAAGGATGATGGGAAGATTGAAGGCGAAGCCATTACGAATCATGCCAATAAAGTTCCCCTGGGAAGAGGCTCCGGAAAATGACCCTGTTTGTCCACTGAAGAGACTATCTTTTCGGGTCTCGCCAAAGTGAGAAACGGCCTGCTCAAACTCTTCATCAGCCTTGTCCAGAATGACAAGAGCCTTCTCTAGTTCGTTTCCGAGGGAGTCCTTTGGCCACGCTTCAGGATTGAGGGATTCAAGCCGGTTGAGATGATTGGCAAAGGCGATTCTCGTCTGATCGAGATCCTCGGCCTCTCGCTTTGATTCAAAGAGTTCCCGATCAATTGTTGTAATCGCGGTGGCAAATCGTTCGCTCAGCTCCAGCTGCCCGGCTAGAAATTCCTGTTTTCGTTGATTTAAATCCTCTAGCGCTATTTTTTGGCGTTCAAGCTCCGCGCGCTGGGTGTGAAGGACTTCAAGTTGAGTTTGAGCGTCGGCAAGCTTACCTTCAAAATCATCGGTAAAAGGGGCTTTTTCGTCGGAAATTTCCATCTGGGTCTCGCGGACCTTGATGTGCTGTTTTCGGCTTTGGGTAGTTGGCATGGAGCGTTGGGTTTTGTTAATCACCTAAAGAACTACCACGAAAAAATATCTCGGACAAGCAAATAATTAAGAAAACTTAATTTATTTTTCGGCCATTATATCAACGTTTTCCCCGTCTTTAAAAGGTCTGGCATACCATCTCCAGATTGGTCGGAAGAGTCCTTTCAGATCCTCTAATGCAAGATAAGCCGTAGGAATGAGCAGTAAGGTGATCGCTGTCGCGAATAAGATTCCAAAACCCAGTGAGACTGCCATGGGTTTCAGGAATTGGGCATGAATCGCTCGATCAAACATGAGCGGCATAAGCCCAGCAAAGGTCGTGATGGATGTCAGGAAAATGGGGCGGAACCGTCGCACGCCCGAGATTCGGACCGCTTCTTCGATATCCATGCCTTCTCGCCTCTTTTGGTTGATGAAGTCAACGAGGACAAGCGAGTCATTCACCACGACACCAGTGAGGGCCATGATTCCGAAGATCGAGAGGTAGGACGGAGTGATATTGAGAATGACGTGACCCGCGTAGGCCCCAATCACCCCAAAGGGCACTGCGAGGAGAACGATAAAAGGTTGGAGGAGGGATTTAAAGGGGATGGCCAAGAGTGCAAAAAGTGTAAGGATCAAAAGGCTGTAAAGCCATGTGTAGCGGTTGTTAGTTTCGTTTTGCTCTTTGATGTAGCCCGCCCAAATCCAGCTGATATCTTGGTTCTTTGCCACAATTTGGTCAATTTCGGGCTTAAGTCTCTCGGCCATTTCCATGATTTTAACTTTTTGATTATTAGGCTGTGCGTTGATGTAGGAAACCTGAGCGCCGTCGAGGCTTTCGATTGTTCCAGGAGCTTTCTGTAAATTAGCGGTAGCGACCGTGGAAAAGGGGATGACTGATCCGTTAGGAGCTTGGATAGTGAGGTTTTCAAAGGTAAACATCGACTCACGTTTTTCTTTCGGGAGACGAACCATGACCCGGATTTCCTCGCCATCACGTTGAAGCCTTTGGGCCTCTTCTCCGTAAAAGGCCTGCCTGATTTGCTGGGCAAGCTCTCGCTGGGTAATCCCCAATTCTAGGGCACGCGGCTTTAGGGTGATTGCAAATTCTTCCCGCTGACGCTGATTGTCGGCATGAGCTCCTTTGATACCATCTTGTGCCTCGAGTAAGAGTTCAATTTCCTCTGCAATTCTTCGCTTTTCATCGCTGTCTTGTCCCCGGAGTTCAACACTCAGACTATTGAGCTCTTCCTGGCCTCGTTTCCGGCTGCCCCATTCTCCTGACACTCTGAGGTATTTAAGGTTTTTAATTTTACCAATCTTATCTTCCCACATCTTGGCGATTTCAGCGTTGGTCGGGCCGGGTTCGCTTCGTTCGCTTGGGGGCATGATTTCAAGCGAGGAAAATCCTTGTTCGGGATCGCCTGCGCCGCCCCAACGGGAGGCTCCGGCGCTGGTCATAATATTGCGAACGAGAGATTGCCCGGTGCCTGGATCAATGAGTTCCCGCTTTAACTCTTCTGCGCAGGTCGCAATGTAGGTAATCTGTTTATCAGTTTCCTCAAATGGGGTGTTATCAATCATGCTGAGGTAGGCCGAAATCCGATAACGCTCGACTTTAGGCATGTCGACAAATCCAATTACGCCACTCTTATGGTAACCGAGCCCGGCCATGGCTAGAGCAAAGAAGAGACAAATCGTGGTATAACGGTGCGCGGAGGCAAGGGCGAGAACCGGGCGATAAAATTTTTCAATCCCGCGTTCTAGCGAGTCGGCGACCCATTTTTGGAATCGGGCAAAGGTGCCCATCCTACGGCGGTTCGTGCTGAGATGCTTGAGGTGTGAGGGCAGGATCAGTTTCGACTCGATGAGAGAAAAAATGAGAACTGAAGCGACGACCGGAGGAATCTGGCTGGTCCATGCAGACCAGAAGCCAGGGAAGTAGGAAAGAGGGATAAAGGCCACGATTGTTGTAATCGCCCCAAAAGTCACAGGGGTCGCAACTTCCTTAGTGCCGAGAACAGCAGCATCGAGGGGTGTGATATCCTCCCTCAGTTTAGTATAGATATTTTCCCCGGTAATAATGGCATCATCAACCACAATACCAAGAACGATGATGAAGGCAAAGATGCTCATCGTGTTGGCGGTGAGGCCAAAGTAGGGCATTAGGAGAACTCCTCCTGCGAAACTGATGGGGATGCCAATGACAACCCAGAAAGCAAGCATGGGGCGGAGGAAAATTCCGAGAACTAGAAATACTAATCCAGCTCCCATCATAAGAGAGTTTCCGAGGGTGGAGAGACGTCCACGAATACGGATCGATTCGTCGTCCCAAGCCGAGAGTCCAACACCATTCGGAAGAAGGTTGGACGCTTCCTCGATATAACGGTGGACCGCATCGGAAATCTCGATCGCATTTTCATCGGCTGCTCTCAGGATGTCGATCATGATGGCTGGCTCCCCGTTGAAGCGGGTGATCATTTGCGCGTCTTCGAACCCATCCTTGATGTTTGCGAGGTCACCGACCCGGATCTGAGCGCCGTCTGCGGCGGTGACCACGATATTAGCAAAGTCCTCTTGCGTGTAGGCTTGGCCATCAGTGCGAATCATAATCGATCCAACGGGCGTCCGCAGCGAGCCGGCGGAGAGGGCAAGGGAAGATCTGCGAATTGCTCCGATAAGATCTTCGAATGAGAGATCGTAGTCCCGGAGTTTTTGATCATCGGCCTCGATGCTGATCTCAAGCGGTTGGTTGCCGCGCATATCGGTTCTCGAAATTTCTGGGAGATTAAGGAGCTCGTTTTCAACTCGCCGAGCGGTCTTGTAGAGGTCGGTCTCACCCAACTCACCCGTGATCGCAATCGTGAGAACTTCACGGTAGTTGGACATGTTCGGGATATGGATCTCTGGGCGCTCGGTTTCACCCGGGAAGGTGTTGATGGTGTCGACTCGCGCTTCGACTTCATCGCGAAGCTCACGAAGGTCCACTCCTTCTTCCGCTTCGACGTCGATGTTTGCAGATCCACTTCGGGCCTTTGAGTCGATTAACTTAACTCCCGGAAGATCACGGAGGGCCCGCTCAATGGGGTTGACGATGTGTTCCTGAACGTCTTGTGGGCTGGCACCTCGAAAACGCATATTGATCTCAACTTCTCCAAAGTCATAGGAGGGTTGGACTTCAAGCGGGATTTTATTGAAGGCAGTGTAAAGACCCGCGAGGACGATAGCCACCAGGAGGAGGTTGGAGGCAATGTCATTTTTGGCAAACCAGCGGATCATTTACTATTGATTATAACGGTGAATTCCGGGGTGTCCTGTCGTTTCTTGGTGTTTTCTTAGTGAGGAAGTGGTGAAGTTTTTTTCAGGAGAGGATGTCATGAACGACGTGGCCGTGGACATCAGTGAGGCGGCGGTCGATGCCGTTCTGACGGACGGTGAGGCGTTCGTGATCGATGCCCATGAGGTGGAGGATGGTGGCGTGGAGGTCGTAGCAGTAGGTGGTGCCTTCGGCAGTTTGGAAGGCGAGGTCGTCGCTTTGACCATAAGAGGTCCCGGCTTTGATGCCGGCGCCTGCCATCCAAGTAACGAAGGTGCCGCCGTTGTGATCACGGCCGTCCGCTCCTTGGGCGAAGGGGGTACGGCCGAATTCGGTGGTCCAGACGAGCAGGGTATCTTCGAGGAGGCCACGTTGTTTAAGATCCTCGAGGAGAGCTGCGATGGGTTTGTCGACAGCAGCGGCGATCGGAGCAAGTTCCTTGGAAATGCTGCCGTGGTTGTCCCAGTTGTTTTTATTTCCTTGGGGACCGCTCCAAACTTGCACGAATCTGGTGCCGCGTTCACAGAGGCGTCGGGCGAGGAGGCAGCGTCGGCCGAAGTCTTCAGTGACTGCGTTGTCGGTCCCGTAGGCTTGATGTATGTGTTTTGGTTCGCTCGAGAGATCGAAGGCTTCGGGTGCCGAGAGTTGCATCTTGGCGGCTAGTTCGTAAGTGCGTATGCGGGACTCCAGGCGCGAATCGTGAGGGTGTTCGTCTGCGTGGGACTTATTGATTTTTTTGAGGAGGGAAAGCCCCTCACGTTCGGACTCGGAAGTGGCGAAGGAGAATTGCTCGTTGGCGAAGAGGTGGGGAACGGGGCTTTGGCTATTAGCTTTTATGACTGTGCCTTGGTGGATTGGGGGAAGGAAGCCTGAGGAAAAAGTGCCGCGTTCGTTGTAGGGAAGGCCGCGGCCGTCGGGGAGCACGACGAAGGTGGGGAGGTTGTCGGTGAGGTTACCGAGCGCGTAGGATGTCCAGGCGCCAAGGCAAGGAAATCCGGGTAAAAGGAATCCAGAGTTCATCATGTAGGCGGCGGGCCCATGAACGTTTGTTTTCGTTTTCATGGCCATAAGAAAGGCCATGTCATCGACGTGTTTCGCCTGATGGGGAAACACCGAGGAAACCCACTGGCCGGATTGGCCGTGTTGCTTGAAATCAAAGGGGCTTTTTAAGATGGCTCCGGGTTTTCCGGTAAAGCCTTCAGGGGTATTGTCGGGTCCGATTTTTTGCCCGTGGAGTTTGGCCAGTTCGGGCTTGTAGTCGAAGGTGTCCATAGGGCTGGCCCCGCCGTTCATGAAGAGTTGGATGACGCGTTTGACCTTGGCGGGATGGTGAAGGCCGCCGTTGAGATCTGGCGTGGATTTGCCGTGGGAGTTTTGGGTAAGCAAGTGAGCGAGTGCGACGCCTCCTAGGCCGCCGCCCGATTGCCAGAGAAAGGATTTTCGGTTCATTCGATGAAGAGAAATTCGTTACTGTTGATTAGGATGCGGCAGAGAGCAGAAAGGCCGTGTTGTTGGGCGTAGGTTTTGAAGAGGGTTTTTTCTTTCGAGTTAGGTGGGCGGAGCCAGAGGAGCCCGATGAGGCGGCGAATTTGGGAGTCAAGATTTTGGTGTTCTTTTTTTGCGCGATCGGAGAGCCACTGGCTGGAGTGAAGGACGAAGTTATTGTTAAAGAGAGCAAGGGATTGGAGCGAGGAGACGGAGGAACTTCGTTTTGGGGTGAGAAGGCCAAGGTCGGGGAAGTCGAGGGCCTCCATAAAGGGGTCGGGGATGCCACGCCAGACGACCCGGTAGATGCTGCGACGGCCAGCGGCTGGAGAGTTCCAGTCGAAGTCTTCGTAGTTAAGCTTGAGTGCACCTCCTTTAGCTTTTGATCTGGTGAACTGTTCGATGCCTTCTCCGCCCATCGTGGGGTTGAGCTTTCCGGAGAGTTGAAGAAGAGAATCACGAAATACCCCTGCTTCGAGACGTTGGCGTTTCATGTGGGAAAGGAACCGGTTAGTTGAGTCTACGTTATGAACGGAATCGAGACTGGATTGTTGCCAGGTTTTAGAAGTGAGTATGAGCTTGTGAAGCGCCTTGAGTGATCCTTTAGCTTCATCACGGAACCAAATGGCGAGCCAATCAAGAAGTTCGGGGTGGGAGGGGGTAGATCCCATGCGGCCTAGATCGTTGGGGGTGTCGGAAAGGCCTTGCCCAAAGTGGTAGTGCCAGACGCGATTGACGATAGAGCGCCAGGTGAGGGGGTTCTCGGGGTGCGCAATCCAGTCGGCGAGAGCAGCGCGTCGGGCTGGTTCGTGAGTGGGGTCTTCAAGCAGGAACCGACCGGGAAGATGATTGAGGGAAGTGAGTGCTCCGGGGCCAACTTTGTGCAGTGGTTTATCAATGTCACCTCGGCGGAGGAGGTGAACGGGCTTGGGTGGATAGGAGGCGATCTTTTTTGCGTGGGACCAGAAGTTTGAAACCCCATAGACGGTGTGTTTGGGAGGGAGTTTAGCAAGGGAATTTTCAGCGTGATCTTTCAGTGCGATGGCAGCAAGGGCGAGAGTTTCGTTTTCGTTACGTTGCGCGGCGGATTTGGCGAGGCCGCTGGAGACCGGGGGAGGAAAAGCTCGGGCGTTAGCGCCGGCTGTATCGGTGGCGAAGAGTTTGAAGCGCCCGATAAGGTGAACCGGCGGAAGATGTTTCAGGGTGATGGCCAGCTTCCCTCCAGATGGCGCCTCAATGGGTTGATCGAATTCGAAAACGATGTGGTGTGATTTGTTGACTTCGGGATAGATGGCCCACGCGGTTTTGGGGTCGCTATCGATCGCGTGTGCCGAGGTCCAGCCGTCTTGATTAAAGTCGGCGGTCGCTCGGGAGATTTTCATGGGTGTGGCTTGCTGCGCATTTTCCGGAAACCATTGGAGGTCGATTTCTGCGAGGTGCAGATTTCCGTTTTCGGCTCTACCGGGCCCCCCTTTCGGGAGGCGGTTATCTTGAAGGACATCGATCCGAAGTCCAGTGATGCGCTTAATATCGATGGGCGTGGTGATGGTATAGCTTTCTGGTCCGGTAGAAGCCCCTTCTGCAAAGAGGGAAAGGTCTTTTTGTTTGGTGAATTTTGTTTGACCAGAAGCGATAAAGGTCTCGGGGTTGAGAGGTTTCCATTCAAGAGGAGTTTTTTGATGATTGGAGATCCAGGTTTCGACGATCTTGTGGTATCGTTTTTGCAATAGAATATCCCCGTTCTTTGTCGAAGCTGCGGAAAGAAGCTGATTCATTTCATCACGCTCTGCCTTCACTTTGGGAGACGCGTCAAATTCGATGTCACCTTTTCCGACCCCAGAGAAGACGGCTTGGAGAGCGAAGTAATCTTCCTGGCTGACCGGATCAAACTTGTGGTTATGGCAGCGGGCGCAATTCGCGGTGGTGCTTGTGAATGCGGCCATGGTTTGGGTCACGATGTCGTCGCGGTCTAGGTAGTCAAAAGTGTGTTTGGCCGTTCCGGCCCTGCTGAGTTCGAGTGGGCCGGCCGCGATGAAACCAAGGCCGGCGATAAGTTGTGGTTCACGAGGGAAAAAGACGTCGGGTGCGAGTTGCTCGCGGATAAAGTTATCCCAAGAAACATCGGCATTGAGGCGATCGATCACGTAATCCCGAAATCGCCAAGCGTGAGGGCGTTTACCGTCGTGCTCACAACCGTGTGAGTCGGCAAAGTGGATCGTATCGAGCCAATGGCGGGCCCAGCGCTCGCCATAGCGGGGCGAGGCGAGGAGTTTGTCTATAAGATCTTGAGTGGCTCGTGGGCTTTTGTTCTCGACGAAGGGAGCGATCTCTTCGGGAGTGGGGAGGTAGCCGTGAAGATTGACGAAGAGGCGTCGGGCAAGAGTGATACGGTCGGCGGCAGGAGCGAAGTTGAGATTGTTTTGAGTGAGTTTTTCTTGAATGAAGGCGTCGATGGGATGTCCCGGGGCAGGGATCTTTGGAGCGGTGAGTTTTTTAAGGGACCACCAGTTGGTATCGATGGCTTTTGCTTGGGAATCGGTGCGGGGGTCGGGAGCGCCGCGTTTAACCCAGGCGACCAAGATGTTTATTTCTTCGTCAGGTAGCTTCTTTTTCGGAGGCATTTCGTAGTCGGAGTCCCCGTGCCGGATGGCGGTGATCAGGAGTGACTTTTCGGGTTTCCCTGGGATGATTATGGGGCCGCTGTCACCCCCTTGAACCCACCCGCTTTTGGAGTCGAGGGTGAGTCCACCCTTCATTTTCTTTGCCTCATGAGAGTGGCATTCGTAGCAGTTGTCTATGAGAATTGGGAGGACTTGGGAGCTGAAGAAGTCATCGGCCTGAGCACAGAGGGTCAGGAGGATAGGAATGATGACTCGAAATGGCATGTTGCTGGCAGTGGGATGGTCTAACGCCAAGCAGCAGAGACCATCAGACGATAGATGTTATCTGCGTGAGGAAACGTAGTGAGACCTTGGGTTTTTTCATCGATGATGAGCTCGATTTGAAAAAGAGAATTACTTCGTGGGGGCGAGGCGAAGGAAATCGAGACCGAACATGTAGCGTTTGACAGAGTCGGGGTGGGTGCCGGTAGATTTGATGGTGAGGGTGTTTTTTCCTTTCTTGGTGGTGACTTTGCTTAAGTTGATTTGGCCGGTGTGGGAGACGCCGGCGGGTTGGAAGAAGTCGATGGGTTTGCCGAGGGGTTTGCCATTGAGAGCAAGGGAGTGGATGCCATAGTCGCGCGCTTTGGTGGCGGCTAGGTGGAGGTTGAATTGACCGGCCTCGGGAACGGCGAATTCGATGGTGAGTGATGCGTCCTGTTTTTCGGCGAGCCACCAGAGTTGCGAGTTACCACTCCAGATCCCGTTGCCAAAAGATTCCATCCCTTGTGCTTGGGTTGTGCCGTCTGCTGTGAGAACCCTCATGCTTTCTCCTTCAATGACGAGGCCAGGACCAAGATCCTTTTTGGGAGATGGTTTTAGCTTTGGTCCCACAGGTAGCTCTCTCCCGGAAAACTGATTCCATTTGATGAGTTCGCCTCCGCCAGCCCGATCGAGAAGGATTTGAAGACCCTCGGTTGTCCAGCCGGGGTTTCCGTTGAGATTTTGCAGCATCTCGCTCGCGGTTGGTCTGGTGGAAGAGATTCCTTTCTCAGGAACTTCGGAGCCGGTTGTCCAGTAAACTCCATTGAGGATGAGTTTGCGGAGTTCATCGCGGCCCCAGTTCCAATGAGTGTGGCCGCCAGTGAAGCCGAAGGTTCGTCCACCTGCTGGTCGTTCGAAGCCCCAGGCGCAATATTGCTCCTCGCCCTTCGTTACCGCATCAACCGCTGAATCGGACCCACTGTCCATGGCGCGACCTGGATGAATAATGCCGGGTAGGGGAAGGGCTCCGTGGAGTGGAATGACGTGATCGTGTTCGGGGTCGGTGCACCGGAGGTAGAAGTAACATTCGTCGTGAATGACAAAGGGCGGCACGCCGCGAGTAACGGGATGCTTGGGCAATTTTTCGAAGGAGGCATCCCAGAACCGGCTCACGGAATGCCAGGGTTCAAAGTCGGCTCCAACGAGGTTACGCCATTGCCGTCGAATTGGGTCGGCGGAGTGGTCTTTTGTTTTGTTTCCGGCATCGGGTGATCCAAGTCCAGTGGCCCAGTGAATGACGGTGAGACCACCTCCTTGGTCCATGAACTTTTTGAGAGAAGCCAATTTCCCGTTAGCGGGGTGGGCTCCCCAGCCATCTGAGTAAATCACGAGGGCATCTTGTTGGAGGAGAAGGGTGTCGTCGGGCCACTCGCGGATGACGTTGACTTCAATCGGTAGAGCTGAGTTGCGCATTCCCGTGGCGAGAATGTTGGTGCCGCCGAAGTGTTGGTGCGAGCCCCAGCCGTGGGAGTCGCGTCCGGCGAGGAAGAGAATTTTCTTGGTGTCGACTTTGGCTCCTGGTGCTCCGGTAGCTCCATTGCGGATGCGGAGAAGGTGTTCGGCGGCGAGTTCGAGGGTGCGGGAGTCAAGTTTGTCGAAGGGCGGCATTTGAGGATAGTTTTCCCGCTTCTTTTGTGGGTTCTTGGTCCACGCGATGATTGCTTCCTTCGAGTCATAGACTTGGGAGATTTCTTTAAGAGAGGGGCCGGTGGGACTGGCTTCGGGTTGATGGCAAGCTGCGCATATAGCAAAGGCATTGGCAGCTTGCTTGGCCCGTTCGGCTACGGAGTCTGTTTGCATTTCAGCAAGTCCGAAGATGGCATTGAGCTTGGCGATATGGGCGATGGTTTTGGCGTCGCCGGTCGCTCCGGCTTTCGAGGCGAATTTGTTCCATTCGTCAGGTGCGGGGAGTTTGCTGCCGTTGAGAGCTTGATTGATGACGGCAGCCGAGCGGGAGATTGCAGAGGGTTCGGTGAGTTGATTGGCGAGTGCAATGGATTGATTGGGGTCTTTTTTCGCAAAGTGCCAGAGGATGGAGTCACGGAGGAGTGGCAGTGGGGTAGAGATGGCAATCTTGGCAAGAAGTTCAGGCTCTTTGTTGGCGTTGGTAGCGAGACCAAACCAAATCATTTTCGGAATGAAGCGGTCGTGAATGTCTTCGGCACGATTTGCAAGGGCAAGAAGGATGGGGAGGCGGATCTCCTTGTGAATACGATGTTGGCAAGCTCCGGCAAGAGTGAGGCGGAGTCGGGCGGAAGGATCGTTTTTGGCGAGGTCGAGGAGGATAGTTGAGTAAGGCCTTAGGTCCGAATTTGTGCGGTTGGTGAGAAGGTGGAGGGCGTGGCTTCGGATGGTCTCGTCGGGGTCGTTGAGAAGCTTTTTAAAGTCGGATGGCCCAAGTGACCCGGTGGCATCGAGGGCCACGAGGTGACGAAAACGATGAGGGTGGCTTGGATCGAGGAGAGCGAGCCGGGGAGCAGGTATGAGTTTGCTGGAAAGAGTATTGTTTGCAGCGCGTTGTCGGAGTTGATGCTGGGCCATGCGGGCGAACCATTCGTTGTTATGGTTCATGTAGGAGAGGAGTTCTTTCTCCGGAGCCTTGGCAAGATCATCGAACTGAGCTGGTTTGAATGTTTCTTTCCATGACATGCGGTAGAGGCGGCCATTGGTGCGGTCCCAGCGGGCGGTATCGTTCACGTGACATTGTTGGGTGTCGTGCCAGTCGATGGAGTAGACGGAGCCGTCGGGTCCGTATTTGAGATCGACCGCGAGATACTTTTTATCGGGTGTGTAAAGTTGGTCCTGGCCGTGGCTGCTGGAGAGGTAGGCCGAGTCACGGGGGGCGAGGATTTCGCGGTTGAGTTGGTGACCGTGAAGATTGTGGGTGAAAAGGTCGCCGCGGTATTCGGCTGGCCAGTTGTCACCAAGGTAAACCATGGTTCCAACATGGGAATGTCCTCCAAAGATGGCGCGGGATCCTTGTTTTCCGGCGCCACCTTCGCCGTGTCCATAGGCGGCGATGGAGTCGAAATAGTTAAAGAGAGGAGAGTTGGTGCGGTTCCAGCCTTGTTTGTCGGAGGCGATGAAATTGCGATAGTTAGAATTGTTCTGGGTCCAGCAATGACCATCGCGAAAGACCTGGCTGACCGGGCCAAGGCCCCAGGAGCTGCGGCAGTGAGTCATGAAAAGAGAGCCGTCGGGGCCGTAGTCGAGGCCCCATTGGTTGGACCCACCGTTGGAATAGATCTCGAATTCATGCGTGACGGGGTGAAGGCGCCAGATGGCGGCATTCACCTTCAGGCGTTCCTCTTTCGGAGTGCCGGGTTTGCCGACGAGGGAAGGGTTAAAAACGCCATGGCAACCGTAGAGCCAACCATCGTGTCCCCAGAGAAAGGAGTTAGGCGTTTCGTGAGTGTCGGCGAGGGAAAAGCCGTCGAGGAGAACTTGGGGAGGTCCATCGGGTTTGTCGTCTCCATTGGAGTCAGGGATGAAAATAAACTCGGGGGCGCAGGCCGCGAAGACGCCACCGTATCCGATTTCAAATCCGGAGATAAGGTTGAGATTGTCGGCAAAGACTTTGTGGGTTTCGAAGGTGCCGTCTTTGTTGGTGTCTTCAAGAATGATGAGGCGGTCATTGGCTTCGCCATTAGCCCGGCGGCGGGGATAGGCAAAGGCTTCGGCAATCCAAATGCGGCCACGGGAGTCGAAGGTGAAAGCAATGGGTTGCCGGAGTTGGGGTTCGCGGGCGATGGTTTCGATCTGGAAACCTTCGGGGACGAACATGGTCGAAGTGATGTCATTCTCCTCGCCGGTTGGGTTTGCTTTGAGGTTCCAGAGGAGGGGGCTGGAAGTGAGGCGGTCGGCTGGGTTAGATGAGGAATTCGGGGGCGATTTGTGGAAACGGAAGTCGTCGTAATTGAGGTGGCCCCACGGGCCGGAATGTTCATCGATAAGGCGAACTTGAATTGACTTCCCAAGATGGGCTGAAAGATCGACGGTGTTGAGAGCCATATCTTCGACTTGGCCGCGACCGCTTGATTTGTGGAGGACTGCGCCGGAAGTGGGGTCGAGAATTTCCACGCGCGTTTCGGGGAGTGGTCCGGCCCCGATGCGGTAAGTAGCCCAGGGGTGGGTAACCTTGAACGGAGTAGAAGTGAGGGTTCCCTGCGCTTCATCACTGTTCCAAACTTCGTATCCGCCGGCCCAGAAGTCACCGTCGTGAGTCGAGTTGCCGCGACCACGGGTTGCGATGGTGTCTCCTTTAATAGGGCCCTTAGACCAAACGGTGCCGGTCTGGGTCCAGCCGTCATAGTTGCCTTTTTCGAATCCGATATTTGGGGCGTCGACGGGGACTATGCCGGGTGATGCTTTTTTAGCGAAAGTGGTTTTTTTCTGATCAAAGGGAGTCAGGGTGATGTCACGGAATTGTACTTTGGCGGGGCCGACGCCGCTATGAATTTGGACAGCGAGGAGTCCGGAAAAGTCGGCTTGGTTTTGCTGGTAATCTTCGAGGGTGGTGAAGTGAATGCCATTGATGTGGATCTCGATACGATTGCCACGGCATTTGATAAGGTAGTGGTTCCAGTCGTTGGTTATGGCAAAGCGGGTGAGGGAGGCGGGGTCAGAAAAGGGAAGGACATGGTTTTTCCCGTCGGGTGAAATCTTGGTGAGCGCTCCGCGTTCGGCGATGAGGCCGCGTCCGTGCTCGTCATAGATGCGGCCAAGCCAAAGCTTGCCGTCGTCAAGGTCGCACTGGTATCCAGCGGCGTGTCCCGACGCGTCCTTTTTGGAACGGATTTGGATGCCTGAATTAGCGGTCGGGCCACCGGTGATGCGGTAATCTAGGGAGAGATCGAAATCAGCGACTTGTTCTTTCCAATAAAGAAATTGATTTTTGGCCAGATTCTTACCAGCGGGAATGGATGCAGTGATTGCCTTGTCCTCGATCCGCCAGATCTTAGGATCGCCTTCCCAGTGCTCCAATGATTTACCGTCGAAGAGCGAAATTGGCTCCCGTGCGTTGAGAAAGGGAAGCGATAAGATGAACGCGAGAAAAATGAATTTCATGGATTTTGTTTTCCGTCAGGAGGTGTCTATTTGTTTATTGATAAACTATGGGCCTGATATGAGCTGGGAAAGTAGCGATTTTGCGCAGCCTTTACTAGGAGAGGTGCGATAATTTTGTGCATAAAAGCGACATTGCTTTGAGTGTTGTGTTTAAACATAAAACCCAGAGCCGCAAGCGGACCTGGGTTTTATGAGAGTGGTTCGACAAAATTGTCTACTTTACTTGTCGTTGACGCGCGCAAATTGCTTTAGACGGAGACCGTTAAGAGCGATGAAGCCGGAGGCGTCGTTTTGGTTGTAGGCTTCCTCCTGGCCGCCTTCCATGGTGGCGATATCCTCGTCATAAAGGCTGTTCGGAGAACGGCGTCCGGCATTGATAATGTTTCCTTTGTAAAGCTTGAGCCGGACTTCGCCGTTGACGGTTTTCTGGGTTTCGGAGACGAGGGCCTGTATGGCCTCACGCTCGGGAGCGAACCAAAATCCGTTGTAAACGAGCTGGGCGTATTTCGGGATCAGGGAGTCGCGAACGTGTTGGGCTTCCCGATCGATCGTGAGGGTCTCGAGGTCTTGATGGGCTGCTAGTAAAATGGTGCCTCCAGGGGTCTCGTAAATACCCCGGGATTTCATGCCGACAAAGCGGTTTTCGACGATGTCGATACGGCCGATGCCGTGTTTGCCGCCGAGGTGGTTAAGAACGCGCATGACCCCGTAAGGGGTGAGGAGGGTGTAGCCATCTTTTTCGCCTTTGATTTCGAAATCGGCGAGGTCGGAAATATAGCCGGTAAGGTTTTCGTTTTTGAGTCCCACGATATTGCCATTCTCGAAGAGGCACTGGATGTATTCCGGAGTGTCGGGCGCATCCTCGGGGGCGACGGAAAGAACATACATGTCTTTGTCGTCGTCGGTTGATCCATCATACCACGTGTCTTCGAGCGCGCCTGCTTCGAAGGAAATGTGGAGAAGGTTTCGGTCCATGGAGTAGGGCTTTTTATTGGAAGCCTGAACGTTGATGCCGTGTTCTTCGCAATACGCGATCATTTCGGCACGCCCTGGGAATTGCTCACGAAAGGAATCATCTCGCCAGGGGGCAATCATTTTAATGTCGGGAGCGAGAGCATTGAGCGAGAGCTCAAAGCGAACCTGATCATTTCCCTTTCCGGTAGCGCCGTGAGCGATAGCGTCGGCTCCTTCGGCGCGCGCGACGTCGAGCATGCCCTTAATGATGCAGGGTCGGGCGATGGAGGTTCCAAGGAGATAGCGGCCTTCGTAAACGGCGTTGGCTTGAAACATCGGGTAAATGTAGTCGGCGGCGAATTCCTCTTTGAGATCACCAATGTAGCACTTGGAAGCGCCGGTGCTTAGGGCTTTTTCTTCGAGTCCGTCAAGTTCTTCGGCTTGTCCGACATCTGCGCAATAGGCAATGATTTCGGCGTTGTATTTCTCTTTGAGCCAAAGAAGAAGGACGGAGGTGTCAAGACCACCTGAGTATGCGACCACGATTTTCATCGCGGTTTGGATAAGGCAGAGAAGCGGGATTTGCGAAAGTTTTTTTTCGCTAAGGAGCTTCGATATAGAAGGGTTGGCTTAGGATGCGAAAAAAGCCTTTGTTCACCAAGGGGACAATTGTCTTCGATTCTCCGGTCGTTTCGAAGGGGTTGCCGACATTTGTCCAGCTGTTTTCGTCTAGGTTGCTGGCGTTCTGGATGGTGTATTGAATCCCCTCAATTCCCTTGAATGAGACCTTGGTGGTGGAATTTTCAGTGGAAATTTTGATTTCCGGAGAAGATAGATCCGGAAGAAGATTAAAATTGTCGATAGCAACTATCTGGCCACTAGCAGCGGAAGAAGAGGGGTAGAAGTTAAGGCCGATTTCTTTGACATCGAAAAGAATAGCAGGTGTGAGTGGGGCCTCGAAAAACTGCTGATCATCTTCATTGTAAATATACCACTGATCTTTGGAAAGGGAGTTGGCGAGACTAGTCCAGCCAGATTGTCCGACGAGGTAGGGGTTGCTGTAATAAAAGGTGTCACCGGCAAGAATGTAAAATTCTACTTCTGCAAAGGTGTTAACATCTTCAATGAAGATATCGCAAAGGATGGTGTCGATTTCGGCATTAGCGTAATTTCCAACAAAGAATCCATTTGAGGACATGACATCGGCAAAGAGGGAGACTCCAGCCGATCCAGTGAAGGTGGCGTAAATTTCGGGGTCTCCGGAATCCGAGAAGTTCCACTGAGCATTGAAGGCTTGATCGGTTGCGTAGTTGTAAACGGCCCAGCTTTCACCATTCTCTTGTTGGGTGAATGGTTCGTAGCCACCAAGGGTCTGGGCCCCTGTTGGGACCAAGAGAAAAAAGAGAAATAGGAATCTCACATAGGGTTAGACGGAAGGACCTGCTTTTTTCAGAAATTTAATTAAAAAATCGATCCGCTTTCTCACTTCAGGGGTTTCGAGGAGGCGTTGGCGATCATTCGGGTCATGAATGAACTGCTGGGCCACTGCGTCAGAGCAGGTTGCGGAGTCGCCAGCTTTGTCGAGGGTGGAGTTGACTTGCTCGTTCACCTCGGAAGGGAAACTAGAGAGAGTCCGGTTGATCGCGCGCCGGAGCCGACCAAGATATTCCACTTCTTCGTCGGAAGATAAAGTGGTATCGAGAATGGGCCTTATCTTAGCGTGTGGATAGGTTTTGTCATCGAGCCATTCTTCGAAATAAACGCGGAAAACTCCATGGAGGAGTAGGTTTGATGTGCCATTTTCGGATTCCCGCGAGGCGCGGATTAGTCCGATTGTTCCCACGGGAGCAGCGCAGCGTTCAGGATCAGCGCTATCATCGCCGAGTAGATTACCCACACAAAACATACAGTTTCCCTCCATGGCGTCATTGATCATTTCTTGATAACGCGGCTCGAAAATGTGGAGGGGCATTCCGCCGTGCGGAAATAGCACGGTGTCGGGGAGGAGAATGACTCCGCAGGTCTCGGGGATTTCCAGAGAGTTCATCTTTCTTGATACGTCTAAACTATATTTTTTAAGAGGCTACTCGCTCCGAGCCTTTAGCTCACGCGGGTCGCAGGGTAATTAGGTCTGACCTATCCCCGTAGGGCCTATCGAAGTAGTGTGAATTAGTCACCAAGCTTGAAACTGTTACTACGCCTTTTCTAGAGCTTGTTCGAGATCGGTGAGGATGTCTTCGATATGCTCAATGCCGATGGAAAGGCGGACCAGCTCTGGGCGGATCCCGCCTGCGAGTTGTTGTTCGGAGCTAAGCTGCGAATGGGTTGTGGTGGCCGGATGAATTGCAAGAGATTTGGCATCCCCAAGATTTGCAACGTGAGAGAACATTTGAAGGGAGTTGATAAACTTAGCTCCGGCCTCAGCGCCTCCTTTGATCCCAAAGACGACTACACTGCCCCCTTTGCCTCGAAGGTATTTTTGGTTCTTCGAAAATTCCGGGTCGTCTTCAAGCCCGGGGAAGCGGACCCACTCTACACCAGGGTGGTTTTTGAGATGTTTAGCAACCGCGAGCGAGTTTTCGCAGTGGCGTTCCATGCGGAGCGGTAAAGTTTCGATACCTTGAAGAAATTGCCAGGAGTTGTCTGGAGCGATGCAGGCACCAAGGTTTCTTAGGGGGACAGTTCGCATACGCAGAATGTAGGCAAGAGGAGCGAGCATGTCAGGAAGGTCGTGTCCCCAGCGCAGTCCGTGATAGGAATTGTCTGGATTATCAAAAAGAGGATGTTTGCCTCCGGCCCAGTTAAAGCGGCCTGAATCAATAACGATGCCACCGAGCCCAGTGCCATGTCCGCCTAACCATTTGGTTAAGGAGTGGACAACGATATCGGCACCATGGGCAAGTGGCTGGGTAAGATATGGAGTTGAGCAAGTCGCGTCGACAATAAGGGGGATGCCATTCTCTTTAGCGATGGAGCCTACGGCTTCGAGATCAGTGACTTCTAGAGCGGGATTAGAAACGGTCTCACAGAAGAGAGCGCGTGTTTTGTCGTCGATCGCGTTGGCAAATTGCTGAGGGTCTTGCGAATCAACAAAGCGGACTTCAATTCCAAGAGCGGGGAGGATGTCATTGAATTGTGTGTAACTTCCCCCGTAAAGATTGCGGGCGGAGACGATATTGTCGCCGGCCTGAGCAAGATTTATGATGGAATTAAAGATGGCAGCGGTTCCTGACGAGTGCGCGAGGCCGGCGAGTTCGTGAGCCCCTTCGAGCAGGCAGATGCGCTTCTCGAGCACGTCGGTCGTAGGGTTCATGAGCCGGGTGTAAATATTCCCGAGCTCTTTGAGGGCGAAGAGGTTAGCGGCGTGTTCAGTATCGTTGAAAGTGAAAGCAGTGCTTTTGTAGATCGGAACTGCGCGCGAATGGGTCTCGGAATCGGGCTGATGTCCACCGTGGAGGCAAAGTGTTTCGTGTTTCATGCGGGGAAAGCTCTAGCACGAAATCTGGAGATGGGAAACACTGCTGTGGAATTTTGATTCGGAGCCGGTCCGGAGATTTCTACAGGTGACCTTCCGTTTCGAGGACTTTCATGATTCTGAGGGCCGCATAAGCATCGTTGGCCGCGTAGATGAGCTGGCGATGCGTGAGATCGGAACGCGCCCAGTTGCTTGTCGTGGTAGATTTTGATTTCTTAAAGCATTGCTTCAAAAGTACGCCTATTGCTCCGCGGACTCCAATTTGTCCACGGTATCCCATTTTACGGAAGACTTGATCAAGATCGAGCACGTGAGTGAGTTCGATTCCTAGCCGATTGCGAATTTGGCTGTGATCGTTTTGGAGACCAAATCCCACTTTAAGGATCGCGGCCGAGGAGATTAGTTCCGATGAGGCCTTCGCGCATTCCTCGTGATGGAGCTGAAAAATAAAGGCTTTGTCGATGAGAGAGAATTGTACAACGTGCGGGCCGTTGCTTTTTTGCCCGGCCCGAAAAGTAGGTTTAGCTTCGGTGTCAAACCCACCAATCCCCGCTGCCATTATCTCTTCGACTGCATTCTGACACTCGACTCGAGAGGAAGGAACAAAGATTTGGTCGATGGAAAGCCCAATAAATGGTGGAAGGAGGGCCGTTTCTGCTTTTGTCGGACCCATCAGGCCAGGGGGCTTTTTTCTTTTTTCTTTTTTACCCGTTTTATTTGGATGGGTCTCGTTGTCGTTCTGCGTTGAAGGCTGGCGGCGACGAGTCTTATTTGGTGGGAGTGGCTCGGGATCGCTCATTGTGTGGAAGTCGGTTGGTAGTCTGGAGCAAATCCAAGCAGGCTGCAAACTCTCCATCGCCGGAAAGATAATCTAGTGGAAGAAATTGATGGCTGCCTTCGCGAGATCTGGACTGGAGGCAAAAAGGATGCCCTTACGATTCATATAGGTTTTGCCTATTGGGTTGAGTTGAAGGGGGGCTCCATTAATATCGCTAGCTGGGAGGCCGAGTTCGCTGAACAGACATGTCGTGGCGGCAAAGTCCCAAACCGAACCTCCGCCGGGATTCGGTTTTGGGAATTTAAAATAGAGAGAAGGAGCATGGTCAACAACCCAGCAGGCGTTAAGAACGGCGCCGGCATAGTTGATTGTTTTTGTGCCGGGGAAGCCTCTCTGTTTTGCGAAGGTTTCAAGTTGATCGCGGAATGTTGGTTCGTTGGCCCGGGTGATAAAGCTGTTGTCGATCATTAAGGCGAGAGGTGAGGCTGAAGAAGGTATGGGGACCTCCCAGGCTACCCCATTTTTTTGAGCGCCTTGACTGTGAATGGCGTGATAAAGGGTAGAAGTGTCAGGGTCAAAAACGATTCCGATTAGCGGATTACCATGGCGTGAGACGAGAGCAATCGAAACCGAATAGCCAGTAGTTCCTTTGGTGAAGGAAAGGGTCCCATCAAGAGGGTCAATACACCAAAAATAATCATGTTGGTGGCGGCTGGAATCGTCAGGGCTCTCTTCGGTGAGGAGGCCGAGCTTAAAGCTCTTGAAGGTGTCATTAAGAGTCTCAAGAATAAGGCGCTGGCTCTCAAGATCGATTGCGGTGACGACTTGTGATGCGAGGGAGCTCCCGCCTTTTTTGTGAATAATTTCGTGATTACTTTTAGCTTTGCTTTGAATCATTTCGCCAGCACGTGTGGCAGCTTCAATAGCAATCGATTCGAGTTTCCTAAGGTGGTCTGATGTGAGTTCCATTTAAAGATCTATTGGAGAGAAGCGACGACTTCACGTGTAAGTCGTTCACTGTAGGAGTTGATTTTCCAATGGTCCGGGCTCCACCCCTTTAGGAAGCGGTAGAAGTCGGTCCATGCCACGGGGTAGAGTTCGCGCCATTCAGTTTCGATAGCCTTGGGATCAAGATCTGGGCGGTTTATTGAGATATTGCGACAAAGGGTTACGAAATACTGGTCAAGAAACTCGTTCTCTTTTTTTTCGTAGCTTGATTCGTCGAGACAAGAGCCAATAAAATAGGCCAAGTCTTTCATTCCACAGCCCCCGCCAACGTATTGGAAGTCGACCGCGGCAACATCATTCCCTGATTTTGAAAAACAAAAATTGGCGAGTTTGGCATCTCCATGAACGAGGGTTTGGTGGGCTGCGCTAGTGAGGATTTGGTCAAGTGTTGGGGCTGCTTTCTTGAGCTCATTGTCACCAAGGCTAGCCAGCTCTTCGCTTCGAGTTGCTAGGTGCCAATACGTGCCTGTTTTCCAAAGGTGAGTGGGCTCTACTCCCATGAAACTGGCATGAAAATTTGCAAGCCAATCGATGCAGGCCCGTATTGCATCGGTGGGGGTGGCGTTGGGGGTGAGGCGTGAGGGGAAGCCGGAAGCGTCTAAGTCTTCGAGAATCAGGAGGATTTCGCCATTGTGTCGATCGAATCCAAGGAGTTCTGGAATTCGAGTATTGGGGCCACAGTTCTGGCTCCAGTGGCAATACCAAGCAGTTTCAACTTGATACGATTTGAGTTTACGTTGATGGGATAAGTTTGAATTCCACCCGCGTGGGTGACTCGCAGTTGCAGACATTCGGATATGTTTCACGACGACTTGAGAGTCCCCGTCCAGTCGCAGACGTAGAATCTGACCATATCCGCTCCAAAGTTCCTGAACAACCTCTACAACCTCAAACATAGAGGCTCCAGTAGCGGAAAGAATTTTTTCCTGAAAGTGGGGGCATAGAGAGGGTGGCATAGGATGATCCGGAGGAAGATCGCCGGATATTCAGCTTTAGACTTGGCGAGGTCAACCTAGGGTTGCGAATCGACTGCGGAAATTTCGCGGCCAAATCAAGATGTCTATTTCTTTAATCCAAAAATTCACGGTTTCGGCTGCCCAGTGGATTCGAAGCAAGTGTACTACCTTAGGAAAGTGTTTGCGGGGATCCCCGAGACTTAAAAAATGGTTCTACCCGCCGGAGAAAATAGTGACTCCAGCGGAGAAATACCGGGAGGTGAATGTGAACTATTTTTCCGACCTACACACACAGGAGCGGATGTTAGCTGATAAACAACGAATGGCTTTTTACCATGAAGCGATTAAGCGTAAAATCAAATCGGGCGATCGGGTGATTGATCTAGGAACGGGGACAGGTATTTTGGCGGCTTTTGCTTCGAGGCAAGGGGCGGGACAAGTGTATGCGGTCGACCATTCCTCAATCATCGAGCATGCCAAGATGTTGGCAGCTGAAAATGGCATTGAGAATGTAGATTTTGAAGATGTCCACAGCACGAAGTTGTATCTCGACGAGCCTGTAGACGTAATCCTTCATGAACAGATCGGGGACTTTCTTTTTGACGAGGCGATGGTTCCTAATGTGTGTGATTTACGTGATCGTTTACTGAGGCCAGGAGGGCTGATTTTACCAAGTGAGTTTGAATTCTACTGTGAGCCGATGATGATGCATGATGATCGTCGTGAACCTTATATTTGGGAACTCGATGATGTTTATGGTTTTGATTTTTCAAGTATGGAGCGAAGCCGTCCATATGATGCGGAATACAATGGCTTGGTGAGCTGCGACCTTGGAGTGGTGAAGCACTTTCTTGGGGAGGCGGAGCCAGTTATCAAGGTTGATTTAAATACCGTCACTGAATCGAGCTTACCCCTTAAGATTAGCTTTTCACGAAAGGTCGTTAATCCAGGGATTCTTGATGGTTTGGTGGTTTTTATGAAGGCGAAGGTCGATGATGACTTGGAGCTGAGTTCAAGTCCCCTAGACTCGAAACGTGCGCCACATTGGGGCTTCCGGATTCTACGTTTGGATCAAGTTGATACCGAGTTGGGGGACGATCTTGAGGTGACTTTGAGGGTTAAGGACTGGGCTGACCCTGAGACTTGGCGCTGGACATGCGGGGTTTGGGGCGGTGGGGATTTGAACGAGTAGGCGCAGTTTTGGACTCTAAGGAATGATCCCTCGATTTTATTTGGTAGTGCAGGGACGAGGCTAGAAACTCTTTAGTTGGTAAAACTGATGTTTGGCGCTGGTTTCCGGGTCTGGCCTAGGCGACAATTTGCAAGTCATGACAACTGAGGAAATTCAGGAATATATCAATCTTGCTATTAGAGGGGGATTTAAAGGTGTCAAAATGGAGTCGGGCGAGGTGATGACAAGTGAGGGTGGGGATGGTCGTTTTCTAGGTAAGGTGATGGCGACTCGGTATGGAGGACTTCCTGTAGGGAGAGATCTTTTCCTCGCAATCGGGGAGACTGACAAGAAAGTGCAGATCGTTAAGCTTGGAAAATCGGAATGCCTTTCTCCTGGAAAATCGGACTTAGATCTTTTGCTTCGGAAGGAACTTGGGATCGGATCTGAAGATTAGGGCACCTTGTTTGAGTCGCCAAAAACTATGGAAGCTTCTGCGTTTCGCGATATTTTTGCCTCCAAAGTTTCGCTGCTGGTAGGATATGCTCAGTCTTGCAGCTGGGAGAAAGCTCCCAGGTGAAAGGCATTTCGGGTTTGAAATGCTTGAGGAGATCATCGTAAGGAAGTTCTCCGGTGAAAGGGACACGGTGGTCGCGTTTTGGCCATCGGACGTCATGTAGATGGGCTCCTATAAGATGGGGTGCCATTTTCCCAAGCCACTGATCGTGATCGAGCAGTCCTAGATTGTGCTTTAATCCGACATGTCCGAAGTCGTGCCAGTAGCCGATTTGCGGACAATCTTTGAAGTAGTCTTGAAGTTGAATCATTTCGACTTCATCAGGGACATCTTCATACCGCGAGCGTGATTCGATCGCGAGTTTGACGCCTGCTTTCTTGGCTGGCTCAATGAGGCGTTCGAGTGTGTCGATGGCGCGATCAAAATACTTAGGGCCATGTTTTTCCCGACGTTTCACACACTCAATTTTATCATCAGCGTATTCGCCGGTAAGTTGTTCGCCAGCGGCGAGTTTTTTAGTGAGCGCTCCGGTCCACTTTTTGTGAGGCATGGTGGCGACCGAACCCATATGTAGCACGACATAATAGGCCCCAAATTCGTGGGCCATCTCGAGAGTCTTCAGGGTTTCTCGGAAGGCCTTATCGCGTTCGTTTTTATTATCGGATGAGAACTCAAAAGCGTCGGGCGCATCGATCATCACCTCAGTGGGAGAAGGGAAATAGTTGTGCACGCCGATGCACTTAAATTTATTGGCAGCAAATGCTCTTTTAATCCCAGGAAGCTTGGCAACGGTCATGCCATGGGATAGTTCGAGGGTGTCGAAACCCAGTTCGAGAATTTCATCAATCATCTCTTCGCCATCCGTGTGGCGTGAGTTGTTCCAGCAGGTGGAGAATGCGAGCATAAGAACGTTAAAAAATGGGAGGCGGATCGAGAAATGGGAATTCCGTGGGGTTACGGCTGCTTCTCGATAATGCAGTAAAATGCTCCGGTTTCTCCTTTGGGCGAGCGGAAGATTGGCGCGATGGCATGAGATCCCTTAGTGAGTTTTGTCGTGAAAGAGATTGCGGTGTCTTTTTTGCCGATAGTTTTTTTTGCAATTTCTTTTCCATTCAAAAGGAGTGCGGCAGTAGTGGCTTTGATTGAAACTCCTTTTGTGGTGCGAAATGCCTTCGAGGCACCTGGAACATTTTTTCCTGGAGGGAGGGGCGCGTTAATGGGGTGATTGGCTTCTTCAGGCCAGCGGAGGAGAGAGACTTTGTAAGTGCCTTCCTCAAGAACCTTGATAGCCCAGTGGCCGCTGAACTTTTGTTTGTCTCCACCCTTGGCTCCACGGATCATGCCTTGGTGCCAAGGAGGACCGGTGTTCAGCCAGTCGTGGGCAGTCATGGTGACTTTAGGATGATTGGGGTGGCCGAGCTGGATCTCGGTTGTTTGTGCAAAGGTTGGTTCAAGGTCGGCCCACCACTCATCATAAAAGGCACGCATTTTTTCGACCTGATTGGGATTTTCTTTTGAGATGTTCTTTTCCTGTCCTGGGTCCGTCTTGATGTCGTAGAGTTCCACGCCATTGACGAGGCGGTATCGTTGCGACATTACGGCTGATTTACGCCATTTGATAGGGTCAACCACGCGTTGTGAATCGGTGATAATCATCCGGTCAGGCCAACTGATACTCTTTTGGGAAGCGATGAGATCCTTTAGAGTCGTTCCATCAAATTTCACCTCTGCAGCGTTCTCTACTTTGCAGACATCAAGGAGTGTTGGAACAAGGTCGATGGCGTGGCAAAGAGTATCAATTTCACGATGTTCGTTGAGCCCTGCAGCAGGCCAGTGGATGAACATTGGAACCCGGTGGCCGCCCTCGTATTCGGATCCCTTTTGACCTCGCATACCTGCATTGAAAACGTTGCGACCCGTTGCCGTTCCATTATCGGTCGTGAAAATGAAAATAGTATTTTCTTCGATGCCGAGATCAACGAGGAGTTTGCGGGTTTTGCCGACGTTATCATCGATATTGGTGATCATTCCAAAGAAGGCGGCGATCCCGGCCTTCTGATCCTTATAAAGGTCTAAGTATTTCTGAGGGCAGTGAAGAGGGCCATGGGGAGCATTTGTGGAAATGTAGGCAAGGAAAGGCTCTTTGGAATTCGCCTTCTTCTTGATGAACTCATGAGCCTTCTGAAAGAAAACGTCAGTACAGAAGCCTTTGGCTTTTTCGATCTTGCCATTGTGAAAGTAGGCACCATCGAAGTAGGAGTTATTCCAGACATCGGGAGTTTGACCGACGCCGCCTCCGCCGTGGCGGTAAACTTCTTCAAAGCCACGGTCTTCAGGACGGTAAGGGTAGTTGTCACCGAGGTGCCATTTGCCGAACATTGCGGTGGCGTAATCTTTTTGAAAATGCTGGCCGAGGGTGACTTCATTTTCACGGATCATGGAACGACCCATAATGGTGTGCCAGACACCGGTGCGATTGGTCCAGTGGCCGCTGAGTAGGGCGGCACGGGTGGGTGAGCAAGTTGGAGCAACATGATAGTCGGTGAGAACCGTGGATTCTGAATAGAGCTTGTCTAGATTTGGGGTCTTGATGACAGGATTACCATGACAGGCGAGATCGCCGTATCCCTGATCATCGGTGATCACAATTACGACATTAGGTCGTGATTGCCCTGAGACGAAGGCAATGAGAGAGAAGAGGAAAAGGAAGAGGAAGATTTTCATAATTAGAGCGGAATGGCGATTGTGGTGATTATGACGAGAGAAAGGACACTGAGGTTTACGGGCTTTGAACAGCGGAACTGGGGGAAGATGACTTGGGTAAGTCCCTGCGTCAGTATGAAAAAGCCAATCCAGCGAACTTGAGCCATTGGTTGTTGTTCAGGCCGCATGACCAAGAGAAGTATGAGATAGGTTAGTCCAAAAACATAGAGCCAGCGTCCATTTTTCTTTGAAGGGCTTTCTTCCATGGGTTAGCGCTATTCAAATGTGAGATTTCAAAATTGAAAGATGTGATTTCAGAAGAGAGGCTTACAGGACGATGAAACTAACCGAGGAAATGTTGATTGCTGTTCTTATGGGGGGGCCTGGAGCCGAACGGGAGGTTTCCATAGCTTCTGGAAGGTCAGTGGTGAAGGCGTTGGAGGCGAAGGGATATCGGGTAGAGGCGGTCGATGTTGTCGATACTGAGCCGAAATTACCGGGGGGGACAGATTTGGCCTTCAATGTGATTCACGGAACTTTCGGGGAAGATGGTAAATTGCAGAGTTATCTCGAGGCTTTGGGAATCCGCTACACGGGAGCGGGGGTAAAGAGCAGTGAAGTGGCATTTGACAAAAATCTGAGTAAGAAGTGTTTTTTGGATTACGAGGTGCCGACTCCTGGCTCAGAAACCGTTGATTGTAGAAATGGCGCGAAGTTGCCTGAGATGGCTGTTCCTTTTGTGGTAAAGCCGCCGCGTGAAGGCTCTAGCGTAGGGATTCGGGTGGTGAAAGAGGTTTCTGAGTCGATGGCGGCCATGAAGCATGCGGCTAAATTTAGCTCTGATCTGCTGGTGGAAGAGTTTGTGGAAGGTCGGGAGCTGACGGTTGGGGTCTTAAATGGTGAGGTTTTTCCGGTGGTCGAAATCGCTCCACCGGAGGGAGAATGGTACGATATGGAGACAAAATACCCTTGGTTGAGCGGGAAAGAGGTGGGTAGCCAATATACTTGCCCGGCCGATTTAACACCTGAAGAAACCGCAATTGTTCAGGCTGCTGCAAAAAAAGCACACGATGCGTTAGGAATTGAGGTTTACTCTCGGGTCGATGTGTTGTTGAATTCGTTTGGTAATCCTTACGTTTTAGAAGCCAATACTATTCCCGGGATGACTGAAACCAGTTTGTTGCCAATGGGCGCGGCTGAGGCCGGTTATTCATTTGGAGATCTTTGCGTGAAGATTGCTGAAATCTCCCTAGCCGCGAGGCCTTAAATATCTAATCCCATGTTATCCCGTCGCACTTCATCTCGGACCCGTAAATCGCGTGAGCGCATGCTCCGGCTTAAAGTGAATTCGCCGCGGATTGTTTTCCTAGACTGTTTGAAGGTTTGTTCTCGTCTTATGAAGTTGGGAATAGCGATTTTGGTTATGGTAGGGGTGGGGATTGGTCTTGGATATGGCTGGCAGAAGGTTTTTGTGGAAAATGAGGAGTTTGAGATCGCAGATGTGAAAATTTTGACGATGGAAGGGGAGAACGCTCGCTTTTTGTCGCACGATCGTTTCGTTTCGAAGACTGATATTGATTTAAAGAAAACGATTTTTGCGATTGATACCGAGAAGCTTCAGACCTCAATTGAGGCCTTGCCGGAGATCAAGACCGCAAAGGTCAGTCGGAGGCTTCCGGGGGTTCTGAAAATCGAGGTTGAGGAGCGAAGTCCGGTAGCTTGGGTTGCGTGTCGGTCGCTGAAGATAAAGGAAAGGGATCCCGTAAGTGGACTTCTTGTCGATGAAGATGGTATTATTTTTCGTTGTGATTCCGGTGAGCTTAGTGAAATCGGGGCAAAGCTTCCTGTGGTTTTAGTAGAATCTGCGCAACGAAGGGAGATCGAGGAGGGGCGGTTGATTGAGCATGAAGGACTGAAGTATGCTCTGGAACTAGTGAAGCGAGCCAATGAGAAGTTCCAAGGTTCCGATCGACCGGCCCGAGTCGTTGTGAAAGACGAAATCATGCTTGAGATGAAGACTCTCAACGGTATTTTGGCAACCTTCTCCTATTACGATCAGGAGAGGCAAATTAACAATCTAGTAAAACTTGTTTCCCACGCTGATTTGCAGGGGAAATTTCTGGCAAAAGTAAACCTTATTCCCCGTCGCTTCGTTCCGATTCACTATCGTTGAAGCGTCTTTTAGATCTATGGCACGTTCCAATATTCACGTCGGTCTCGAAATCGGATCCACTAAAACTGTGATGGTGGTGGCAGAAATCAAGCCAGACGAATCAGCCAAGATCCTCGGAATGGGTGAAACCCGGACAGCGGGCGTTCGGAAAGGGGAAATTGCCGATTACAAACAAGTTAGAGCGTGTGTGAAATCAGCGCTGTTAGAAGCCGAGGATGTGAGTGATGTCGTTATCAAGAGTGTGTTTCTTGCTGTCACTGGAGCTCACATCAAGGGTGTCAATAATACGGGGACCTTTCGTATTCCCGACGATGAGCAGGAAGTCGATCGTCACCACCTTGAGGAGGTTAAGGAAATTGCTCGAGATATCGCGATTCCTAGCGAACACGTATACCTTCACCATCTTGCCCGGCATTTTACTTTGGATGGCCAGGCTCACTCGACCGTTCCCTTTGGGTTATTAGGGCGAAAGCTTGAGGCTGATTACCACATCGTTCACGGGATAAGGACCCGTATCCAGAACAGTATCAAGTGTGTGCGAGAAATCCCCCTTGAAGTTGATGATGTCGTTTTTGCGCCGATCGCTTCGGCCCAGATTTGCCTGAATCGTGAGCGTAAGGAGGATGGGGCTCTTGTGATAGATATTGGAGGAGAGACGACCGATTATGTTCTTTATATCGATGGTGCAATTGCGGCTGCGGGGTGTGTGCCAGTTGGTGGGAATCATGTTTCAAATGATATTCACTTGGTGACCCGTATTCCTTTTTCGAAAGCTGAGAAGGTAAAAGTAGCAGAGGGTAATGCCTCTGCTGATCCCGCGAGTTCGGTCGGAATCGTAAAGGTGGAGGATGAGAAGGGATTTCCGCCGATTGAAATTAAGCGTCAGGTATTGAACGATGTGATTCGGGGGCGGTTGGAAGAGGCTTTCGAGCTCGTGATCGAAGGGCTGCCATCAGGGGCACTCGAGAAGATTGGAACTGGTGTTTTTCTGACTGGCGGAAGTAGTCAAATGCGTGGGATCGGAGAGCTGGCGTGTGAGGTTTTTGATCTTCCGGTTTACAAACCGGAGCAGCCCGATGTGAGTGGCGTGCATGCCTACTTTAAAGATCCCCAATATGCTACGGCACTGGGGCTTATCCGTTACGCACAGATTCTGGACGAGGAAAAGTCATCAATCGGGCCGGGGAAGATGAAGGGTTTGATAAAGACCTTCTGGCCTTTTGGCTCCTAGGCGGGTTTTCTCTAGTGGAAGCGGAGTCCGCTTCCTGGCTGTTGTGGTTCTCCGTGGGGAAGTTGTGATTGGGGGCTTGGATTCGTGACAATGATAATGGATCCATCACCTGAGGACATCGTGACGACGACTAAGAGAATTGAGATTCCTAGAATGGCGACTGTTATAAAACAACTAGGTTCAAAAGCAGTCGCGTAACGACTAGAGGCTTTTGCTTGAGCTTTCAACATATCGTTCTTTTTCTGTGTTTTTTGTATCTTTAATTCAGCTTCTACTTGGGCCTCAGCTTCTGCTTGAGCCTTAACCTCTTCTTTCGGTTTCTTGTTTGCTGTTTCGTCGATCAACTCAGGTGCTTTGTCAGCATTGGTTGGGATTGTATCCCCTTTTTCATCCTGTGTTTTAATTGATTCTTCGATCGTTCGTTTCTGCTCTTCTTGGAGCCCAATATAAGATTTCACCATAGGGAATTGCTGCGCCATTTGGACACCAATAAGAATTGCGGAGCTTGAGAAAAGAAATTGCCCCACCATCGTCAAAGTTTTTGCTTTGTTAAGAAGACCGATAAAGGCGAAGAACACCCCGATTCCGATCGCGATGAAGGCAATAAGGTTGAGGGTTGAGCTTTTGTAATTTTCGCCCTCTCCAGAATCATTTTCAGTGCTGCCATCAGATCTCCCACTAGTTTGTTGGGAGCGTTGTGCGGTCGCTTGGTCGGTGAGAGTCTCAGTTTGTGTAATGGATTGTATTCCACTTTGAGTCGCGAGTTTAATAACGTTCTTTTCCTCTTTGAAAAAATTCATGTCCTGTGAAACCGAAACCCAAGGAAAAAAGTAAAGGATTAGGGCAATGATTCCGCTGGCGATGGTGACGATGCTGAGCCAGGTCGGGGCTCCCGTTTTGGTTGGTGATTTTGTTTGTGGCCCGCCGTTGAATACCCCTGGTGAAATTCCGGCTATTTGGGGGGTGAGATTGATCCCTCCGGTGGCAATGGGTTGAGTTGATACCGCAACTGTTGGCGCTGGAGCTAGAGGGACGATTTGTGGGACATTGGGCAAGAGTCCTTCCACCCTTCCCGCAGGAACCCATTCTTCTAAGCCGTTGGTCCAGATCATCGTCTCATGAGTGATATTACCGGAGGTGTAATATGCCTGAAGATCTTGAAACGAGTAGGGTCCTTGCTCTTTGCCCTCACCATCTAATACCCGCCACTCTTGCGCACTCATCTTGCGAAGCTAGGGACTGGGGTAAGTTCGTCAAGCTAAGCTGCGGGTTGTTGGATGGCTTATTTAGCAGCCATTTCTATAAAAATTGAGCTAAGGTCGAGGTCGCTCTTTAAGAAAATATCGTTGTGTCCTACTTTTGGAACGGGAATCAATCTTTTGTCGGTAGCAGGGGAGAGTTCAAAGAGTTTCTTGCCGTTGGAAAATGGAACGATCTGATCCTCCACACCATGTATGACGACGAGTGGAGAATTTATTTTTTTGAGATGACGATAGTTTGGAAATCGATCGCCCGGGAAAATGGGGATGTGGGTGATGGTCTGATAGGCGCTAAGAAATGGTGATATAAGAACTATGGAATGATGGTTCTTCTGAGATGCGAGCCAGCAAGTGGGGCCGGAACCTACCGACTGTCCGACCAAAATGATGTTCTCTGGTGCAACTCCCTGATCTTCTATGAGGTAGCGGTAGGTTTTTTCAATGGCTTCGTAGCAGCCTTTTTCGGTTGGTTTCCCACCGCTCTCACCATAACCGGGGTAATCATACGAGATGACGCCAAATCCCCTGATGTGAAATGATTCAAGAGCGGGTTTGAGCGATTTTAGATTCTGTGCGTTTCCGTGGGACCAAAGAATTGTGGGCATTTTAGGGCCAGGCTTCAGATGGAAGATGGCAACAGCATTGTCACCCGTTCCGATGCTTGAAAAGCCTGCACGATTTTTTGGATAGGGAGTCCCTGGAGGTTGGAAAATGATGTTGTCGGCCATGAAGTAGCCATAAAAGGTGAGCAGCGCGTAGGACCAAAAAAGCGTGTAAAACGGTCGCTTCCACGACCAATTTCCTATGATGATTTTTTTCCAGTCCATGAGGCAATATTGGTGCTGATTGTAAATAGGTCGAGTGAAGTATTGGACAAGACCTGGTAAATCGACCATCCTCGCAAACGATGAAACGACGATCTTTTCTGTCGGGATCTGCGGCTTTCGCAGGGGCTCCGTTCTTGATGACTTCAAAATCCCATGGCGCTGACTACGGGGAATTTGGAGATTTTAAGAAACGGGTCGCACTCATCGGGTCGGGGTGGTACGGCAAGATCGACCTCTTGAGATTGATCCAGGTGGCGCCAGTTGAAGTAGTCGGGCTTTGTGACGTTGATTCAAAAATGCTTTCAGGAGCTTCAGAAATTATTGCAAGTCGTCAAGCGAATGGAAATCGACCACCGACTTTTAAAAATTATCAGGAGCTTCTTGATCAGGAGAAACCGGATCTTGTTTTAATCGACACTCCGGATCACTGGCATGCTTTACCTGCGATAGCTGCGATTAAATCTGGTGCCGACTTGTATCTCCAGAAGCCTGTTTCAGTGGACATTGCGGAAGGGCAAGCGATCTTTGATGCGGCTCGGAAGAAGGGAAGCGTCATACAAGTCGGGACGCAACGTCGCTCGACTCCACATTTAAAAGATGCAAAGGAGAGAGTGGTGGACGCAGGCTTATTGGGAGAAGTCGGCCACGCTGAGGTCTGTTGCTATTATCACATGAGGTCCCGCAAAACTCCGGAGAAGGCACTTGCTCCAATACCGGAAAATTTAGATTGGGATTTGTGGACTGGTCCCGCGCCAATGAGACCTTTTAATACAGTGGCTCACCCACGCGGGTGGAGGGCTTTCGAGGAATATGGTAATGGCATCGTGGGGGATATGTGTATTCATATGTTGGATGCAGTGCGTTGGATGCTGGGACTTGGCGAGGTGAAGCGGGTTTCTTCGAGTGGAGGGATCTACGTTGATAAAAAGAGTATCGCTAACATTCCTGACACTCAAACTGCGACTTTTGTTTTCGAGGAGCTTGAGGTGATCTGGAACCATCGCACATGGGGGAATGCTCCTGATCCAGAATATCCTTGGGCTTTCTTTATTTATGGCGAAAAAGGCACGCTAAAAGCTGATGTTCATAAGTGGGAATTCATACCCCGAGGAAAAGGAAAGAAGTTGAGTGGAAAGGTTGTGTTTGAACTCGAGGAATACCCGGAGGATCAAACTGAAGAGGGGATTGAGACACACGTCGCTCCAGCAGTCCGTGAACATATGCGGGACCTGCTTTTAAGAACCAAGGATCGGGGTCGTCCAATCGCCGATATAGAGGAAGGGTGCCGATCGACCTCAGCTTGTATCCTTGCGAATATGTCGCAAAAGCTAGGCCGATCATTGGAATGGGATGCGGTCGCGCGGAAAATCAAGAATGACGAGGAAGCCAACAAGAAGTTAGCAAGGCCTTATCGGAAAGGTTACAGGCATCCGTCACTCGGGTCATGATAATTTGAGCAAAGATTTAGGTGAGACCGATAAGATCACTTGTTCTTTCTGGATTACTAATGGACCTTTTCTCTAGCCGCAAAAAAGCGACAGCCCGTGGACTGCCGCTCTTGAAATCTTTTTTTAAATTTAGCCCTCTTTAGGTTGAGATAGCTCCTTTTTATTATCGAGGAGTTTATCGACAAGACCATAGGCAACTGCTTCTTCAGCTGACATATAATTGTCTCGATCGGCATCCTTCTCGACCTCTTCAGCTGTCTTGCCAGTGTGGTGGGCAAGAACATCATTAAGCCGGCGCTTCAAACTATACATAAACTCAACTGTCCGTTCGACATCGGCTGCAGTACCTTGGGCCCCTCCGCTGACTTGGTGGATCATTACGTGTGAATTGGGAAGAGCGTAGCGTTTTCCTTTGGTCCCGGCAGTCAAAAGAACTGAACCCATAGAGGCGCAAATCCCGATGCAATAGGTGTTCACGTCACAGGTGAGGAATTGCATGGTATCGTAAATGGCGAGACCAGCGGTGACTGAGCCTCCGGGCGAGTTGATGTAGATATGAATGTCTTTTTTAGGATCCTGCATCTGGAGGAAAAGCATCTGCGCGATGACCGAGTTAGCCACGCCATCATCGATGCCGGTTCCAATAAAAATAATGCGGTCTTTAAGAAGACGAGAATAGATATCAAAGGCCCGTTCGCCACGACCATCGGACTCGATGACGGTGGGGATGTAGTAATTGTTCTGCGGAGTTGAATCTCCGGGTTCAGAGGTTGCGATCATGAATTATTTTTCTTCGGTTTCAGGCTCTGCCTCAGTCACGTTCGCGTGCTCTACCAGAAAGTCAATGGCCTTACTGAAGAGCATGTTTTGGCGAATGTTTCCCAGTTGCCCGGATTTCTGAAGCTCTTTCATGTATCCTTTGACGGGTTTCTTGGCTTGTTTGGCCATCATGGTGACGCGCTGGAGGACGTCGCTATTCTCAACTTTTAGTTCTTCAGTCTCAGCGATTTCGGTGAGAAGAAAGTTGGTCTTGAGGCTGTTCTTGGCACGGACTTCTGCTTCCTCAAAAAGCCCCCCCTGGCGCTCTTTGACTTGCTCTTCAGACATTCCAGCTTCCATGCCTTCCTTGACCATAGCATCGGCTTGGCTTTGGGTTTCCGAGGTTAGGAAATCTTCCGGCACATCAAAATCAACAAGCTCATTCAGCTTAGCGAGAACACCATTGATCTTGATCTCTTCAAGTTGACGTTTTTGGCGCATCTCAAGGTCATCGCGAATGAGAGCCTTTAAGTCGTCTAGCGACTTGCCCTGTTCGATTTTATTGGCGAACTCGTCATCTAAATCGGGAAGAGTTTCGCTTTTGAGCCCGGTTACGGTGACCGCAAAATCTGCGTCCATTCCGCGAATAGTCTCGATGGGAAAATCATCGGGGAGAGTAACAGAGATCTCCTTTTCCTCATTGGGCTTCAATCCAATAAGTCCATCGGTGAAGCCGGGGAAAAAGGCTTCTTCGTCGAGTCGAATCCAGTAGCCCTCGTTGGAAGCAAGTGGTTTGGCTTGTTCGCCCCCAACTTCTTCGAGAGGCTTGCCGTCAATTGTGGCGGTATAATCGATCACGGCCAAATCGCCCTTTTCAGCGGCGCGATCTTCAATGTCTTCGTAATCGGCAAAACGTTGACGGAGTTGATCGAGGTTTTCATCGACAATCCCGTCGGTGACTTCCACCTTCGGCACCTCGATATTCAACCCTTTATAATCGGGGAGGCTAAACTCGGGCGAGGTAATGAGTTCGGCATCGAAAGTGAAAGACCCATCGGCTTGGTGCGTGACGTTCTCAGGATTCTTGACGTTAAGAACCTTGAGGTCTTCGTTTTCTTTGAGCGCTTCTTGAAAGCTGTTTTGGATGAGACGGGACTCCACTTCCTGGGAAATGTCTTCCGCGTGGGCCTTCTCGATCACGGCCCTAGGTGCTTTCCCTGGACGGAACCCGGGGATGCGGGCCTGTCTTATGAAGGCTTTTAAAATCTTGGCTCGCTCACTAGCGACTGCTTCAGCGGGAACCTCGATGCTGAGAGCAGCGAGGCACTTTTCTTTTTTCTCCAGACGGATATTCATGACTGCGTAAATATTTGAGCGTTTCGCGGGGGCGAGAAACTAGTGAGTAAGTGCGGAGAGGTCAAGGGAGGGAAAAGGGATTTCTTCCGGCCCGGTTTTAGGGCCAATGTGTTAGGGATGAGCGGTCATTGACCTTGACTGAATCGCTCGTGAGCGGCGTAATTGGGCCCAACAACGCTTAATCTCATTCTATGCGATCATCCATGACTCCGAAACAATCCCTCAGGGCTCTATCTCTGGGTGGCCTTTTATTTACTAGTCCAATCATAGTGAACTGCGCTAACGGTCAGGATTTTCTGAGTGAGGCGACTCTTTTCGATGATAAAAAGGTAACGGCAGTTGAAATTCGCTATCGCGGGGCGAAGACCGTGAATGAGGAGCGTCTTCGAGGTCACATGGCTGTTGCCCCGGGAAAGAAATATTCTCAGACTATGCTGGATGGTGACATCAGAACTCTCTACGAGAGTGGCTTAGTCGATGATGTTGAATTTTTTGCCGAGGATGTTGCTGGCGGTGTCAGGGTTATCGCTGAGCTGGTGACGCGTCCTCTCATCCGTGGTGTCGGGTTCGACGGGAATGTGAAGTTCTCTGACAAGGCTCTAGCTGGGGAGACAGAAGTGACAGTCGGACAGATTTTGAGTGATGCTGAAATTGTGAAGGCTCGTCGGAATATCGAAAAACATTACGAGGGCTATGGTTATCCGGATGTCACGGTCAGTCACCGGCTCCAGTCGACCGAAAAAGCCGGTTATGCTGATTTGGTTTTTTTGATTGGGGAAGGGGATAAGAATGAAATTTACGAGGTTCGTTTCGAGGGGAATCGCAGCCTAAAAAATGCCGACTTACGAAAGGAGATGGCGACTAAAGAAAAGGGGTGGTTTTCATTTCTACGGAAGTCAAACCGCCTCAGCTCCTTAACTCTTGATGAAGATATTGCCAACCTCCAGGATTTTTATAAACGCGAGGGGTTCTGGCGGGCGCGCGTTGGTTCGCCAAAGCGAATTCCGCGTAGGGGAGGGGGGCTCGATTTGGTCATCCCGATTGTGGAAGGACCCCGTTACATTGTGAATGATATCACTTTCCCTGATATCAAGATTTTCAAGAGGGAAGAACTCATGCCCGCGCTGAGTCTTATCGGAAATATGCCGTATTCATCCAAGAAAATGAGGGATGATATTCGAATGGTTCGTAGCTATTATGGTTCACGAGGATATGCTGATGTCTCGGTCATCCCGGAGGTTAGGGAGCTGGAGGGCTCTAAGGTGGATATTCTCTATCGCATTACCACTGGAACGCGGAAGCGTGTTGGCCTAGTAAATATCGAGGGAAATACGAAGAGTCAGGAACGCGTGATTCGTCGTGAAGTTCCTATGCAACCAGGTGAATTCTATAATTCTGTGGACTTAGAAACGACGAAGCGGCGTCTCCAAAACTTGGGCTATTTTGAGGACGTTCAGGTGACTGGAGCTGCCAGTTCTCAAGATGGATATCGTGACGTGAACATTCTCGTCCAAGAGCAAAGAACAGGAACCATTAACTTTGGTCTTGGATTTAGTTCAATTGATAGAATTCTGGGGCGAATTAACCTTGAGCAATCAAATTTTGACATCACGAACTGGGGGCGTTTCACTGGCGCGGGACAGCGCTTTAGCGTGAATTTACAAGCTGGGTCCACCCGAACCGATTTTCGAGTTTCATTGGTGGAACCATGGTTCCTAGGGCAGAAACTTTCGCTCGGAACTGATCTTTACTATCGTGATCTCGTTTTTCTCAGCCCAGAGTATGATCAAAGGAATATTGGCGCTTCGGTTTTCCTACGTAAACCAGTCGGTCGCCGCAGTTACGTTAAAGGGGAATACCGGATCGAAACAGTCGAGATTGAGGCTGAGAGCGATACCACCCAAGCCTTCAAGGACGAGGAAGATGAATATCTTCGGAGCGCTCTTTCTTTGAATTATGTTTACGATAGTCGTGATAGCAACCAACTGCCTCGCCGTGGACATAAAGTTGACCTAGGTCTCATTTATGCTGGAGGCCTACTGGCGGGTGATATTGACACGATAACCTTTACAGGTTCCGGAACCAAGCATTGGAGTCTTCCTTTTGATGCGATCCTGACTGCTCGCGGTTCATTTGCGGTTGTAGATAGTCATGGTGACAACGACCATATTCCTATTTTTGAACGTCAGTTTCTTGGCGGTGCTCGTGATCTTCGTGGCTTCGACTTCCGTAATATTGGGCCACGTGATGATATCGGTCCCAATCCAACTCAGGAAGTTCTAGGAGGTGCTACCAGTGTCTTCGGTTCATTGGAATTGACCTTTCCTGTGATCGGTCAAGTTAGGGGTGCGGTCTTCTATGATGCTGGTTTTGTGAACTTGGATTCTTGGGATTTTAATACAGGTCGGTTGGCCAGTGATATAGGCGTTGGGGTTCGTTTGAATCTCCCGGGTATTGGCCCGTTGGCTGTGGATTTTGCAGTTCCCGTTGAAACTCCTGACGAGCAAGCAGATGATGGATCTCAAATCCAATTCTACATGGACTACCAATTTTAATAGGGAACCCCTATTTTCAGCTCAACAAAAAGATCGAGCCCTTTGAAGTGCTCGATCTTTTTGTTTTCGTAGCCTAGTAAGAGACTTTTAGGCGGAAAAACTGCTTTAAAGACCCATCCATTGGAGTGTTAAGCCGATAGGTATGGCGAGAAAATCCATCGGGATTATTTTCCGTGCTGACAAATATAAGAGAAGCTCCGCTGCCGTCCCAAGAGGCAGTTCCTAAACTAGGGGAAACTTCTAATGAGATGATCGCATCCGTGGCATCTGGATCTTCTCGGAAGCTTACCGCTGGATAAATGATTCCACCGATATCAATCGAGGAAGTCTCGAGATGTTCTTGGGATGAAAACACCGTGTCGGATAAGCCTTGAGCGTATTCGATGATTGCGACGAAACCATCACCATCGAGGTCGGCAAGAGGGTCGCCAAGGAAAGGAGTGCCGTCAGCCGTCCCGGGGCTTCCGCCTATTTTTGGGCTAGAACTCCAGCTTGTGGAAAGAGTTGGATCGAGGTCTGAAGAGGGGTTGTTTCGAATAAGGGAAGGTCCTGTCCCATCCGCAGCCTCTGGCCATGGGCTGATGTCATTATATCGAAAGCTATCAATTATATTGCCATCCTTATCAACTAGGGTGATCCATTCACCAGTATTTGAAAGGCGGTTTGAGTAGTCACCAGCAAAAGGAGTTCCCGGATATCTTGTGGCAAAGGCGGTGGTGTTAGCTGCAATGATGAGGCGTTGCTCGGAATTAATTAGGGTGCCAGGCGGAAAGGTGAATTCTACTCCTTGAAGTTCATTCTTAATTGGGATCAGGACAAAGGCAGCATCTCCAAGATCGACGGTTTCGGATCCAATGTTTAAAATCTCGATAAATTCAAAGTCGTCTTGATCGAAGGTTGGATCGATCAAGAGCTCGGCAGTGGTTGGGTTATTGGGGTGGTAGTGAACTTCGCTGATGACGATATCACTTGGTGCCGCGGGTTTTGCGATCGAAAAGAAGGCCTGATTCATAGCGCTCCATGTTCCGGAGGCGGCGTTGTATGTTCGTGATTTGATCCAGACTGGCTCGTTAATGGTGTCGGGAAGGTTGAGGACAATAGTTTCTCCGCCTCCTTCGGGACGTCCAGTAAGTGAGAGATCAAAACTTATATCCGAGCTGCCTGAATTACCCTGATGAATTTCCACCGCGATCGTGTTCTGTCCCGCAGAGAATGCGGAAGTAGGGATGGAAATGGTGTCGATCGCATTATTTCCGACTGTGTTTCCTGAATACAAGTCGAAGGCCGGATTGGAAGGAAGGTTCGCATGGCGGGCTGCTTCGATTCCATTTACATAGACCACATAGGCATCGTCGTAAGTGATTGTAAGTTGGAAATCACCGAAGACCGAAGGGTCGGGAATGGCAAAGGCCTTTCGAAAGTAGGTCGTTGGAAATTTTGCATTTGAGGGACCCGAGTTTAAAACTGTCGCTTCGTCACCATCACCATAACCAAGTTCGGCGGATCCTGCAGCCCAGGAGTTATCGTTAAAGCTTGAGGTCCGCCAAGCCGTCCCCTGATTGCTTCCGTTATCGAGATACTTCCAGTTATCGCCGTTATTGATGTAGTCTGTTTCAACAACTCCCCCAGGGCCGCCACCTGTGATCGGTAGCACTGAAGCGGATGGGTTCACGTCTCCGCCGACCAGCCTGGAATCAAGAGGGTCCTGCCAGCTGGTTCGTTCGGGGTCGCCGGTTCCAATCATGTAATAGAAATGCGTTCCTGACGTGGGGACGATAGCGCCTATAGACGTTCCTGGTGTAACATCGCCTCCATGCTGGGAGTATTTTGGAGCGGGGAGGTCAGGGTAAAGATCGGCAAGGCGGAGGTGTCCAAGGAAGTCTTCACTCCTATTGTTGATCACACCAATCAGACTATTCACAGCATTGATCCAATCTTGCTCGTCGAGAGGGTCACTTCGTTTAGAATCACCCCAGCGGGCGGATTCCGCAATAATGACATCGGAGACGGTAGAGCGTCGTGCCTCCATGAGGTTGAAGACCCGGTCTCTCGTCAGTTGTCCATTGTTGAAAAGAGCAAGGTGGGCGCGATCAGCAAAACGTAATCGATATTCCTCGGTGCGTTCAGCGAGATCGAAGTGAATAAATGAGGGATTACTCTTGTTATAGGTACCTCGGCTACCGGAACCATTGGAGGTATTGATACGATCGTTGGCCCCATTCCATTTTCCTCCTGCCCCCATCGAGTGCTCGCCATCGTGGACGAAGAACTGGAAGCCAAAGCTGTCCCGCTCGCGATCCCGAACGGTATACCAATTATTAGAAGCGCCCACGAAGTCGGATAATGGAGCATCGTAGTTGCCTGTATATCCGATAATCATTTGGTAATCGATGAGGTTATCGACATCCAAATAAATTGGAAGTGAGGGGTTTCTCGAACCATCGGGATTCAGCCCCTGCATCATCATAAAGTTCGTGATGGTAGGGCTTGATCTCTGTGTCCTAGCGATATTCCAAAGCTGGTTCCAGTCACTTCCGGTTGCGAAGGATCCGTCGGTCGCTTCGGTGTTATATCCTCCGCTGCTACCAGCCGACTTGATGGTGTCGTAACTCTGATCATCTCCTCCGAGGTAAGCTTCTCCATGATTGGCTTCAGCTCGTTCTTGTGTCATGTAAAGTCCCCAGTAAATGCCGTTGAGGTAGAGGTGGTAATACCTGCTACGGGTGTAGGGGCGATAAAAGGAACTTTGTAAATCTCGCCCCAAAACCTCTCGGAGGAAGGTGTTCGAGGTGCTGTTTTGGAAGGCCCAAGAGTAGTTTTGCGAGGTCCGTAGATCGAGCTTGTCGAACTTGTCAACACCCTCGGCTCCGAACATTGGGTAGCTCAACTTTCCGTCGCCGTATTCATTTCTAAAGAAAATGCGGAAAGCATGTTTCGGATTTCCGGTGCTGCGACTAAACCCTCCTCGGACACGAATTCCGCAGTTGCTTTGCAGGTTTGTCGCAGTGTCATCCGGGTGAATGACTTCAAAAGAAGCGGGCCGTTCCCAACCTTTTCCTCTGGATCCTGGGTTGACATAGATCCCCTGACTGCCACTTCCCGTGAGATTGCTTTGGTCGGTTGAGATCGAGATCGAAGGGATTGCCGAGAGGGCGTCGATCATCTCTTGGGCTGAATAACGATTGACGATATCCGGATCCATTCCGTAGTTGAAGGTCTGGCCGTTTACGGATCCAGATGGCCAGCCGCTCGGGGCAGCTCCACTTGCGTATTGAGTCCGTATGTCATCCAGAAAGAAATAGGTATGGGTGTCCACGTTAGTTGCGAAAAAACCAGCCTTAAAGGCGGCTGCCCGAATCGTCCTTGTCGAATTGATGCTAATTGGGCTGGTGTATATTCTTCCGTTGCTTGGGGTCGGCTCTGAGCCATCAGTAGTGTAGCGAATTTGTGCATCTGGGGTTGCGGTGCTTATTGTGAGATTGAATGGCGTTGTGAAAAATCCACGATCAATGTCAAAGGTAGTGTCAGCCACAAAGCCCTCTCCGACCGGGCCATTGATGGCGTTGGGGGTTGGTATTACAAGGAAGCCGAGGGTGATTCCGTCAGCGGCTAATCCATAAGAGAGCCCTTCTTCCTGTGCTGGATATTCGGGAGAAAAATCTCCGATGACTTCGAAACCGCCGCCGTTGCCTTTACGCACGAGCGCAAGATATTCGCCTCTTGAGGATAATTTGAAATTTGTATGCAGTTGACTGTCAGTAGCGGCTCTGTTTTTTCCAGATGCAAAGACAATAAGGTAAGAATCTGGCTGCATCGTAATAGCAGGAAAAGCCCACTCGTTGAGAGAGGTAGGGTTGTCGGTTAGATAGAAATTCGAGAGATCGGCGCCATTTGGGCCGGGGTTATAGATTTCAATCCAATCTTCGTTGTCGCCATCTTCATCGGTCAGTCCATCTGTTGTGGTATCAGCTGAAAATTCATTGATGCGGGGAGTTGAGGGATCTACATCAACAAAGAGACTGCTAGTTTGCGTGGTCTCGCCGTCCTCGTTGGTAGCAGTGATGGTGTAGGTTGTGCTGGCGTTCGGCGAAACAGAGAGGCTCCCTGATCCGCTTCCATCGGTTTGAGCTAGGACAGTACCAATTCCATTGTCGATCGAGATCGAGGTGAATGGGGGGGTGACTTGCCATGAGAGCATTGAGCTGTCACCGGAGTTGATGAAAGTTGGACTAGTTTTGAAGAGGGGAATGGAAGGTCCGCTGACACTTGGGGGCATCTCCACTTGGATTTCTGCTGCGGTGAGGGCTTCGCTGAAAATTTTAACTTCGTCAATTGCTCCGTTAAAGCTTTGTCCAGCAGGATCAGCAGCGTCGCGTCCGTGCCCTCCGACGATCACTGGGAGAGCGTGTCCCGCCATGGTGCTACCTGCTCCACGGGAAGTCTCGACTCCGTTGACAAAGACAATTTTATTGGTGCCATCGAATGACCAAGCGACATGAGTCCACTCTTCAATAGGGACGGTGCCAGCATCGTTGAGGTCATTTCCCCAGCCACCGTAGTGAATATTTGCGGTGCTATCAGCACGGATCCCGTGATGAAGTTGGCTTGCGTTTCCAGGGCCGTCTTCCTGACCGAAGACCATGTGGTCAACGTTGCCACTGGGCCCAGACCAGTTCACCCATGCCATCGCGGTGTAGACGGAGCCTGGCCCCAGTCCTAGATCAGTTCCAGCGAGGCCGGTTTGGACATAGCCGTCATTGGCTCCCGTGCGATTTCCATAAAATGCCTGACCAAAAGTCGTGTCTTTACTTCCGCCATAGGTCGCACCACCGACCATTGTCCCGTTTCTTTGGGTTCCCTGATTTGCGACGATTGTTCCGTTTTCATCATTAAAAGGATAGTGGACGAGGAGTTCAGCGCTGGTAGGGAGGATAAGAGAGAAAAGGAGCAGGCTGATAATTAGAGGGCGAGGTGACATAGGAGTGGGCTTCTAAAAGATGAAGGCTAAGGTTCGCGGTGTGGGTGGGTAGAAGAATGATCCTCTACGCTAAGAGTTACCGGGAGTATACGCCCTATTTAAGTTGCCTGCCAACGGAAACATCAAATCCTCTCGCTATTGGATTTTCAGGACTCAAGGAAGTTTACTCTAGCTGGCTGCCTCAAACCGATAGCCTCTGAGGTGCCGATTTAGACGAGGGTAGCCTCAGCAGTATCAATGAGTTGGGCACTGGTTAATTTGTGTGAAAAAATCATTACCCTTGTCGTCGACTAGAATAAAGGCTGGAAAGTTTTCTACTCTAATTTTCCAAACGGCTTCCATACCAAGTTCGGGGAAATCGACGACCTCTTGGCTTTTAATGTGCTCTTTGGCGAGTAAAGCAGCAGGGCCACCGGCTGAGCCAAGATAAAACCCACCGTGTTTATTGCAGGCGTCGGTGACTTGTGGAGAGCGGTTTCCCTTGGCGAGCATGACCATGGAAGCGCCGTTTTCTTGGAAGATGTCGACGTAAGGATCCATGCGCCCGGCAGTGGTTGGACCGAACGAACCTGATGCCATACCTTCTGGCGTTTTGGCGGGGCCCGCGTAGTAGACGGGATACTTTTTGAAATAGTCTGGAAACTCTCCCTTGGCTTCTAGGATTTCTTTAAGCTTCGCGTGTGCAATATCGCGAGCCACGATGATATGGCCGGAAAGTGAGACGGCCGTGGTGACGGGATATTTTGAGAGAGTGGAGAGAGTTTTCTCCATCCCGTCGTCGAGATTGATTTCGACGCCCTTGAACTTCCAGTCTCGAAATTGATCAGGGATGAATCGGCCGGGGTTTTCTTCGAGTTCTTCCAAGAAAATACCATCTTTGGTAATCTTGGCTTTGGCCTGGCGATCAGCAGAGCAGGAAACGCCGAGTCCGACGGGGCAGGAAGCACCGTGTCGGGGGAGGCGGATGACACGGACGTCATGCGCAAAATATTTCCCGCCAAACTGGGCACCTATCCCAATCTTACGGGCGGCTTCAAGGAGCTTGCTTTCGAGTTCGGTGTCGCGGAAAGCCTGGCCGTGTTCGTTTCCGGCAGTGGGAAGTTCGTCGAGGTAGCGGGCCGATGCGAGTTTGACGGTTTTAAGGCAGGCTTCTGCAGAGGTTCCGCCGATCACGAAAGCGAGGTGGTAAGGTGGGCAGGCTGAGGTGCCAATGGATCGCATTTTTTCGATGCAGAATTCCATTAGGCTTTCCGGATTTAAAAGTGATTTGGTCTGTTGGTAGAGGAAAGATTTGTTGGCCGAGCCACCACCTTTGGTCATAAAGAGGAATTTGTATTCTGAACCTGGGGTGGCGAATAGATCAATTTGTGCGGGAAGATTTGTCTTAGTGTTGACCTCCTCGTACATACTTAATGGTGACACTTGGGAGTAGCGGAGGTGCTCTTCTTTGTAGGTTTTGTGAATACCGGCCGAGATTGCTTCGGCATCATTGGCGCTGGTCCAGACGCCTTCACCCTTTTTGCCCATTACGATTGCAGTGCCTGTGTCCTGGCAGCCGGGAAGGATTCCTCGAGCGGCGATTTCAGCGTTTTTAAGGAGCATTAGCGCGACCATACGGTCGTTTTCAGTAGCCTCCGGATCGTCTAGAATAGATGCGACTTGCTCGAGATGGGAGGTCCTGAGTTTGAAGGAAACGGCCTTGATTGCCTCGTTGGTCAGCAGGGTGAGGGCTTTCGGATCGATTTTCAGAATTTCGCGACCACCAACCGTTTCGGAGGTGACAAACTCCGAGGTAATCTTCTCGTATTTGGTGGGATCGGGGCCGAGCGGGAAAGGGTCCTGGTAGTGGAATTCGGTCATGGCGGTGAGTGGGTTAGAGGCTTCGTCCTTCGTCGACTTCGATGTAGTCCATAAAGGTTAAAATATCATCGCGATCAGTATCGGGGTTTTCTTTTTTTCGTTTAGCAAGGCGCTTGCTCAGATCGTCGCGGAAACCACGGTTTTTCATGTATGCCGAAAACCAGGCTTTTTCGTAATCTGGACGGGTTACGCCATTTTTTCGAGCCCAAGTAAGGACGTTTTCGTCAGTGTCTCCTTCGATAATTTTAGCTTTGAGGTCATTGTAATCAACTCCAAGGAATTGGCAGGTCCAAAGGTCCATGCCGAGACCAAGGTTGGTATGGAATTCAGGATGAAGAATGCCGGCGCGATGTTTTCGGATTTTATCGCAAAGGCGCGGAAGGTAAATGATCCCGTCGAGTTCGTCGCGGGCGGAACGTGGCATTTGATAACCTTCAGACATGTCCTCAATGAAGCGGGCAACGGTTAGTTCGGCGAACGAAAAACCCAGTAAATCAATTTAGGTTGAATTTGAACTGCCTAAAAGTTCTTCACGAAGATCCATCTATCTCTTTGGTGGAGTAAAAGTTTAAGTTTAAGGTGGTGAGGTAAGTGAATGTGCAAAGGTCTAGTTTCTTAAGACTCGAGCATTTTAAGTTTATCTTACGATATCGACAATAGATTGGCGATCCTCCGAAGGTTCGGAAGAATTATTCTTCACTGTAATCAATCGATCTAGGATTCTTCCTGCCTCTCTTTGATGAAAAAAGAAACAGTGCCAACCACTGCAAGAAGGACCAGGAAGCCCATTCCGATCATGCCGACAGGAACGCCAAAGGCGGCCTTGTGGCTGACGGCGGTGTAGGAGCCGATGGTAGCCATAGAGGTAGCGAAAATCATGAGAACATTCCAGATGATACGGGTCGTGCCCTCCGGACGCTTGTCTCCCAGAATCTTTTTTGAGTTCATCATGAGGAGGAAGGTGAAGTAGGCGATGGGCAAAAGAGCCCCGCCGATCACGGAAGTCGGGACAGCTAGAGCGGCAAGGGAATCGCCGGTCCAGAGGAAGGGGAACATGCAGCCAGCGAGCCCGGAAATAACACATCCAAGAAAGTAGGGTGATGCGAGCTTGGGCTTTGCAGGCGGGGTATCACTTGGGGATTTTTCTTTTCCGAAGAGCTCTTGAAAAGCGAGCCCGTTGATGAGCATTAGAATGATAATGGTGGATAGCGCCATGCCAAGAACACCAATTCCGAAAATTTTCTGGGCCACGATTTTCCCGGTGAATGGCGCGAGAGTGACAGCGAGAGACTTGGTGTCGCGCTTATTCATCATGGCTGCGAGCTTGCGATCTGCCTCAGGCAGAGCGTCAAGAGAGGTTTTGGTGAACGCGGCTTTGGCTTCGTCGTCACCCTTGAATTCTGAAATGGATTTTTCGATGGCAGGGACTTTAAGAAGGGTTTTTTCGCCGGCACCTTCTCCGAGTCCTTCGGTGCTGCCGTGAAAGGAAGAGGCTGCGGCAATAACGACGCAGGAAGTGGCGATGAAGAAGGGGACAAAAAGTCCGATTGAGAGGTCGGTGATGGAAAGTCCGCGATGTTTGGGTCCCCACTTCTTTTTAAGGAGAGTATAGGGAAGAAGGAAGGTCATGTTGATTCCAACGGCGGTTCCAAAGGCCGTAAAGAGGACGTCCTTCTGTTTTGAAAGAAGGAGGTTCTCCCACCACTCGGGGTTGGATGAGGCCGCAATGAGGGGCTTGTAGCACTCCGCTGGACTGCTCAGCAGTGAGAAATTGGGAATGTATCCCGCGAAAATTTTGCCCCAAGGAAGAGTCGAGCCAAGGCTAATCACCACGGCGAAGAATGAGAGGACGATGATAGCCACCATGATTTTGATGATCTTGTCGAAGAGTTTTGCTCCGCTTCCTCCGGATTGGTAGAGATAGTTCACGTAGAGTCCGATCGCGAGGAAGACGGCAATAATGGGCCACTTGCCAATGGCATCAGAGAACAGGTTTTGTCGAATGGCGGCGGTTCCCAGGGCGAACTGAGGCATGGTCCAGACAATATTTGCCATGATGGTGGCAATGACCCATGACCAACCAAGGAGCGGGTGAAGGTGCGTGTTGATGGCCTGGAGTGGCCTTTCTCCGGTTGAGAGTGTCACGTAGGCAATGGCGGAGAGCATGATGATTCCGCAGATCATCGCGAGGGGTTGTACCCAAAGAAATCCGTATCCGGAAAGGACGCCGAGGTAGAGGGCTCCCGCCAATGATCCTCCTCCGAGCGTGATGGCTCCTTGTAACCAGCCAGGGCCGGAAATTTTGGCGTATCCGAAGAATTTTCCGAGCCCGTTCTTGTCTTTCACCTCTTCGATGACATCCAATTCGCGCTGATATTCGTCTTTTTTGCTCATGTGTAGGGTAGTCTTGTGAATGGAGGGGCTGCCGAAAAGGAAAAATGGCAATTCTCGCACACTCGGGATTGCGGGAATCACTAGACGAGGTCAGACTACAAACGTTGTCAGCCATCGATGCTAAGCCCGAGACGCCGAGTCTCGCTAAGGATTTGCAAGTTCTCACGAAGTTGCGGCTCAACACTTTTGTCGTTATTACGACGCTTTTCGGCTTTTTCTTAGCTGCTAAAGGAGCAGGGGGGATGGCTGACAAGTGGTGGCTTCTCCTTCATACTTTGATTGGGACAGCGGCTTCGGCTTTTGGCTCGGCAGCTTTTAATCAATTGATGGAGATCGAGGACGATGCACAGATGAAGCGGACCTCAGATCGCCCGCTTCCTTCGAGACGGATGAGTGTGATGAAAGCTTTCGGCATTGGTTGGGGACTGGCCGCTTTCGGAGTGATCCATTTGGCGGCGATGGTAAATGTGGAAGCTGCCGTTTTGGCAGCTGTAACAATCGCGATTTATGTTTTTGTCTATACTCCGATGAAAAAGTGGCATTCTACTAATACTTTGGTGGGTGCAATTCCAGGTGCAATTCCTCCTCTAATCGGTTGGGTTGGTGGTGGTGGTGATTGGCTTGCTTGGGGTGGATGGTTTCTTTTTTGGCTCTTGTTTTTTTGGCAATTACCTCATTTCGTCGCGATCAGCTGGCTTTGTCGCGAGGAATATGAAAACGCGGGATACCAAATGTGGTCAAATGGTGATGGGTCGGGGTGTAAGACCTCAAAATTATTCGTCGGTTTCTCGATTTGTCTCATTTTACTCGTGATTTCAGGGGCAGCGACGGGGTTATTTCCGTGGTGGGTTGCGGTCTCTCATACCGCTTTGGTGGTTTATCTGATGCGCCCGGTTCTTACTTACGGGGCCTCGGGTGAGCGTGGTCCCATGCGAAAGGCTTTCCTTGGAACTTTACTTTACCTTCCTCTCGTATTGGTCGGTCTTGCCTTTACTTGGACTTAGGCTAGTTTCCGTCCGAAGTGGACGTCAGTCAATTAGAGCCCGCCGATCGGGACCCCAAGAAGTTACGCGCTACCGCGATCAAACTTGTGATCTTCATGATCGTGAGCGGCGTCGTCCTAAGCTTTTCCTACCGGCGGTATCAGGAAAGCACCTCGGATAGTCGGCGGCCCAGTTTTGAAACGCGGGTTACCGAGCCTGAGGTAGAGCTTTTGACAGCGGATGGTAAGTCGCGAAACCTCCAAGATCTCAAAGGGAATGTAACCTTAGTTCTGACCCTTCCAAAAACACCAAATCCTGGTTCCCAACCTTCCCTAGATGCTCTTCGGGCTGTAATGGATGAGTTTAAAGCGACTCCTCAAAAGCCTAAGGTTCTTGTTTTTGTCCTAGATGGATCTAACTCCAATCCTGAAGAGATGGCCGAGGTTCTCGCCGAATATGGAGAGGAGCCCGAAGTTCTTCGGGTGGTAGCTGATGAGGACGCTAAAACATCGCTGCGGTCGTTTACTAAAACCAAAATGAGGTTCAACCGGATTCCAACTGAAAGGAATGGGGTCTTCGATTATGACACGCGCCTCGTTCTTCTGGACCAAAATATGTTCATTCGGGGAATTCCCGGACTGACTGAAGGCTGGGATTTTGAAACGGTTGCGGAGATGGAGCGGAAGTATGAAGAAGCAAAAAGGGATTTGCCGGAAAAGGATCTTATACCACCTCTAATGACAACCCCGAAGTTGCAAGAGATCCTAATCGATTCGATCAAATATCTTTACGAAAACCCGAATGAAAAAGGACAGGAATGACCGATAAAAAAAAGATAACCCTGATTTATGTGGGTGTCGCTCTCATCTGTGCCCTCGTGCTTGGAATGTCCTTCCTTTTGCTTGGGTTGAGAAAGGTGAATAAGAGGGACGAGCCCCCTGCGACTGGTGTTGGAAAAGAAGACGTGGGGGATTTAGTTGTCCTGAAATCTGACTTTGAACTTCAGCGGCAGGACGGTGCGAAAGTAAGAATCTCTGATTTAGAAGACAAAGTTTGGCTGGCTGCGCAATTCTATGCGACCTGCCCTATGTGTGCTGAACGGAACTCGTCATCACTCGTTGAAATTTATAAAGAATTTAAGGACGAGAGTGAGTTTGTCGTCACCTGTTTTTCGGTTGATCCCGAAAATGATACAGAGGAACTTCTTTCGAGTGTTCGCGATGGGTTAAACCTTGAGGAAAACAATTGGTGGTTTCTCCGAGCGGAGCGCGAAAAGTTGTGGGAGTTCATGACGAAAGAGATGTTTTTCACAACGATCAAAGAGCGGACTGACCCTATCCATGTCGCCCAAAAGGGGCGTTGGGCTCACGATATGGGATATCAACTTTATCGGGGAGATACCTTAGTTTACAAATGGGATGAAGGTCTCCCGCTTGACCAATTGCGTGGTGAAATCAAAGACGCGTTAGTTGGAATTAGGAAGGCTCTTGAGTCAAAGAAGTAAGTCCCGAACCATGAGTGAATCGAGTATCCTTGAGCAGCCGATCCAAGTCGAAAAGGCTCGAAAACTAAGGGTGGTTGTTTGGGTTGTAAGTGCGGTGGTCTTGCTGCTGGTCGCTCTTATGAGATCCCCCTACAAACTGGATGTTCCTCCCGAATATGAGATTGCACACAACTTTATCAAGGCACTGCCAGAAGTAATCGCGCTCATTAACACATTCGTAGCGGCGTGTTTATTAGCTGGGATTCTAGCAATCCTTAAAAAGAAGCATCGCCTTCATCAACGATTGATGACGACTGCACTGATTTTGTCTTCGATCTTTCTCGTCTTCTATGTGGTCTATCACTTCACCACTTTCGAAACAAAATTTGGTGATGCAGATGGAGACGGGCAACTCAGTGAGGGAGAACTTGATAAGTTTGGAAATCTAAGGATGCTGTATCTTGGAGTCTTGTTCACTCACATCATTGCTGCTGCGGTAAGCTTTCCTATGATTTTGATGACCTTCGTTCATGCTTGGACTCGAGATCTAGAGAAACATCGCAAGCTGGCAAAGAGGACTTTCCCCCTCTGGTTTTACGTGGCTGTGACGGGCCCTTTTTGTTACTGGATGCTCAAGGCATTTTATCAATAAGATTGGAAAAGCGGGCGTTGCGCCTGGTTGATTGTTACCCTCTTGAGGGTTGCCTCTGACTGTTTCAGCGCTAAGGAAGGGGTGCTCTCTCTGATGGGGTATCGCTTGGGGAGCTGTTAACTTAGCGGCCTGCTTTGACTCCACATCCACAGCCGGTTTTATCAGCCAATTTTTCAGCAATCTTGTGTGCAGTTGGGGTAATCGAAAGTCCACCCAAGTTGGTGCACCGAAGTTCACGCGGGATTTGATGAGCGACTTTGTTCATAGCGATCACAACCTCGTCGAACGGAATGAGATGGTTGTATCCAGCCAAGGCCATGTTTGTGCACGATAAGGCATTAGTGGCGGCCATTACATTTTTGCCAAGACAGGGAGCCTCGACACGGTTAGCTATGGGATCGCATACCATACCGAAGGAGTTTTGTAGGGCAAGTGAAGCAGCGGCCATTTGTTGATCGTTTGTTCCTCCGCCCAACCAAGTTATTGCAGCAGCAGCCATAGCTGATCCCGATCCACATTCAGCCATGCAGCCCCCTTCTTCGGCCGCAAACGTGGCGTCGAGGGTGATGAAAACACCAATTAATCCGGCGAGTAAAAGTGCTCCACATTTTTCTTCGTTTGATTTCCCAAGGGCATTGGCAACGGCAAGAACTGCCCCAGGCATCGCTCCGCATGAACCCGCGGTAGGCGCAGCCACAATCACCCCCATCGAGGATTTGACCTCCATGATTGCGGTGACCGAGCGGATAATGGCATTTGGAATTTCAGCCTGAATAAGACGGCCCTCTTTTTCTGCAATCTGAAAATTTGGCGATTGAGAGGGGAGAATGCGATCCTCGTAAGAGGTTCCTCCAAGACCGGTCTTAATGGCGTCTTCCATGATGCCGCGAATGTGATCCATTTGCGCCATAATTTGTTCCTCTGGAATGCCGCCACGTTCTGATTCGTAACGCAGAGCCATTTGCCAAAGAGGGAGTCCTTCGGCGTTTGCGGCTTTGAGCATTTCGCCGGCTCTCAAGAAAGGAACTTTAATTTTATTGCGTGCGAGGACGGGCAGGACGGCAGGAAGGTGTCGGACACGGCTGGCTGCGAACTTTTTTGCGAGCGCCTGAAGCGCTGTTTGATCAGGCTCTTCACGGAGACTGAGATTGATGAGGTGCTGGCCTTCATCCGATTTATGTATTGAGACAATCTCCGCGGCAAGATCCGGTGGGAGTTCTGGCGCGTCCTTGGTCCAGATAAGAATGTGATGATAGTCACCGGCTGAGGTGAAGGGTATGCCATCGATGGAAATAGTTTCGATCATTCCGCCTCCTGTCGAAATCGCGTCGAAATGATAAATTGTCCCCGATACACCGTGGGCTTCTAGACGGTAAAAATTGGGGTGGGGGGCGTCATAGCTTTCGTAATGTAGGTTGATTTCAATCCCTTCGTCTTCCAGCGCTTGCTCAAAAGTTGGAAGGCGCGGGTCATCTGGGGTCCAGCCAAGGATGCCACCATAGAGCCCAAGATCACTCCCTTGTTCCTTGTGAGTGGTTACGAGGGAGCCATTGGGGTCGTATCGAACTACGAGGGTGGAAATTTTTTCTCCAGCAAGGGCTCGCATCAGTCGGCCGATCCGGTTTGCGGCGGCGCTGTGCGAACTGCTCGGGCCCCGCATCACGGGACCGAGGACATCGTTAAAAATGCTGGGAGGAACTTTCATCGCTTTTGTTCTGGAAAGAATGACTCATAATTGAGGCTCGCAACAGGTTGGATTTTCAAAAAATTTTCGTTGTGGCCATGAGCTTGCTCGTGAGCGATTTCAGGCCTAGCCTAGGCAGGTGACAGAGATTTGGCATAGCATGATCATGGGATGGGGGATTCTCTTCATCGGTCTCTGCGTGGGATCATTTTTGAACGTGGTGATCCATCGTCTACCCCGCGGCCTTTCGGTGAACGATCCGAAGCGGTCGTTCTGCCCGCATTGTAAAAAGAGTCTACCGGCTTGGGAGAATCTCCCTGTGATTACGTGGTTGCTTCAACGTGGGCGATGCCGAAATTGTCAGGCACCAATTGCAATCAGGTATCTTCTAGTGGAAGTTCTGACTGGGGTTTTGTATCTAGTAGCCTGGCTTTATTTGCCAATGATTAGCGCGATTCTAGCAATCATCCTTTTCACAGTTCTGGTGGCGGTAACTTTTATTGATGCTGAGCATCAACTCATTCCGACCTCTTGGACGACTGCTGGTTCGGTAATTGCTCTGGGTGGTAGTTTGCTGGTGCCTCAGCTACTGGATCTCCCTGAGTTAGAGTTTGATTGGATTCGAGAGAGCAGTTGGGCTGGTTTGAGGGTGTCTGCGATTGGTTGGGTCGTTGGATTCGGATCGCTGTGGGGGGTTGTCTTGCTTGGGAAGTTGATCTTTGGACGCTTGAGATTGAATTTTAAGGAAGCTGCACTTTGGAGATTGCAAGAAGGTTACGAAGATGACGAACAACTTTACTTTGTCATCGGTAAAGAGCCACATAGCTGGGACGAATTGTTCTACCGACCTACGGACCGTCTAGTCATTCAAGGCCATGGCTTCAAGGTTGACGGGAAGCGTCGGCCAGCCAAAGAGTTGAGGATCGGTCGTGATGATCTTGAAATCGGGGCAGAGACTTGGAAGATTACGGATTTGAAGTCACTAGAGGGGAAGGCGACCAATGTGATTATCCCAAGAGAGGCGATGGGAATGGGTGATCCCCATCTTTTGGGAATGATTGGCGCCTTTCTGGGATGGCCTGCAGTGGTATTTGTAATATTTATGAGCTGTATTTCCGCAATTATGGCTGCTCTGGTAGCGCGGGTCGGATTTGGAAAACCTCTGCCTTATGGGCCATTTCTTGCTTTTGGGGCCTTAGTGTGGATTTTTGGTGGGTTTCGAGGGTGGATTTGGTATTTTGAGCTGGTTCAGGGCGGTTTTTCGCCTTGAAATTGGGCAGTCACCCCTCGCTAAGTCGGAGAATATCCTGATTTGACAGGTCCTCATGTCAGGCTCTATTATTTCCCAAGTTCAAAGACCCTCAAAACGTTCTAATCATGATGAACAACAAAATTCTGTGCGCCCTCCTTCTCAGTGGACTTGCTGCTCCGCTGGCTGCCCAATCGTCGAAGGATTTGAAGACGCCTGCCGCGCTAAAAAAGGCGGCTTACAATGTTGATAAGTATGTAGCGGAGATTTTTCGCCGTAAGAAGCTTTCTGTCCCCAAGGTTGTAGATGATCCAACTTTCCTCCGACGCAGTTTTCTTGTCGCAGCCGGAAGGATACCAACCCTCGAAGAAGCATCGAGCTTTCTTGAAATCGAGGATCCTGCAAAGCGTGAGATGCTCACTCAATATCTCCTCCAGAGCGATGGCTACCGAAGCCACATGCAGAACTACGTTTTTGACCTCCTTCGTGCCAAGGATAATAACCGAAACGGGGCCGAAGCTTATGCCGCTCCATACATGCATTTCGTTCAGCAGTCGGTTGCAAAAAATACTCCTTGGGATCAGTTTGCTCACAGTCTGGTTTCAGCAAAGGGAATAGCCTGGGAAGATGGTAATGGTGCCGTTGGCTACTACATCAGGGATAAGGGGATGCCTCTCGACAATCTTGCGCTTACCATGCAGATCTTTACAGGTGAACGACTTGAGTGTGCTCAGTGTCACGACAGCCCCACGAACAAGTGGGAGCGCATGGACTTCTATGAACTAGCCGCCTTCACCCACGGCCAACGTGAGATCAACGATGGTGTCTGGAACAGGGCCATGAGAAGCTATAACGACGAAGATTTTCGCCGCTCTGATATAGGACGTCTTTTTTACTGGCTTCGCGATAACATCCACTATGGAACTCTCGCTGATCAAGGAGCTGGTCGCATCAAACTGCCAAGCGACTACCAGTATAAAGACGGCGATCCCGGTGAGATGGTTGGTGGGCGGACCCACTTTGGTAAGAAGATCCGTTCGTCTGATCGACGAGACAGTGGAAAATCTCGCGTCGAATTTTCTGATTGGATGACCAAAGACAACCCTAATTTTGACTACATCGCTGTAAATCGTATGTGGGAGCGAGTGATGGGTAGTCCTCTAACCTATCCGGTGGATGTTTATGTAAAGCCCGAGAAGACGGCTTCGCCTTCCTTAACTAGCTACTTAACCCGTCTAATGGTCGACCTCGATTATGATCTTAGGGCCTTCCAAAACGTTCTCTTTCTGACGAAGACATTTCAATTTGCAGCCAACTCGAAGGCTTTTGAAGCAGGTGTTCCTCAGGCATTTAATGGCCGACAGCTTGAGCGAATGAGCGCCGAGCAAATCTGGGACTCACTCGTAACTCTCGTGGCTGAGAAGCCAGATAGTTTGGCCAAACGGAAATTTAGTAACAATATCTATTACAATAATAAGCCGATTCTCGTTGGTGAAAAGACGATGTCGGATCTTGCGAAGGAAGTCATGGCGATTGAGGACCCTAAAGTTTATCGCGAGTATGCCGAAGCCCTCCTAGAAACAATTAAATCCGGCGGTGGAAGTTCTTCGGCCTCCAAGGATATGATGATGATGGCCGCCAAATCACGACCGGGTCCGGCAAAGGGAATTGCCCGTGCATCGGAGCTTTCTGCCCCCGCGCCAGCGAGTCATTTCCTACGAGAATTTGGTCAGTCTGACCGCGAACTAATCGAGTCATCGACTAAGGAAGCCAACGTTGCTCAGATCTTAGAGATAATGAACGGTCATGTGGAGAAGATGGTGGTCGCCAATAGTGGGGCCTCGGTTTACGACGCTCTCAAGAAGGGCACTACGGAAGCTGATAAGGCCCGTTACATTTACTACGCGATTTTAAGCCGCCCGCCGAATAAGTCGGAGATGAACATGCTCATGCGTGATGTCATCGATGGGAGTAAGGAAAGTTATGAAAACTTAGTAGCTGCTCTTGTTCAAACCCACGAATTCATGTTCGTCCAGTAGCGATTCAAAAACCCAATATCGAACCCTAATAAAACAATGGATACTAGTTCTTTTAACAAAGCAGATGAGCTTGGTCGTCGCCAGTTTATGGTCAACGCTGCGCGTAGCTATCTTGGAGTTAGCCTTGCTCCAATGCTCGGAGCAGGTCTTACCGGAGCGGCATTCGGCCAAAAGCACGTCGGTGGTGCAAAGGCTGAACACGTCATCTTTCTCAATATGGGAGGTGGGATGAGTCATCTTGATACCTTTGACACAAAACCCACAAATAAGGAGGTGCAGGGCCCCGTCGAATCAATCGATACTTCAGGTGATTTTCAGATTTCCCAGTATCTCCCCGAGAGTGCCAAAATCGGAAATAAGATGTGTGTCATCAATTCAATGACCTCCAAGCAGGGAGCTCATAGTCAGGGGCAGTATCTCCTTCACCGGAGCTACTCACCCCGGGGGACCATCGTTCATCCTGCGATAGGAGCATGGGTTGTTCGGCAAAAGGGGCGCAAGAACACAACTCTTCCAGGTTTCGTGACAGCCAATACAAGCCCGGCTGTCTCTTCCCCCGGATTTTTTGGTGCGCAATTTGGTGGCGTCCCTCTCGGACGCCCAGATGAGGGGCTAAAGAACTCAACCCGCGCCGGTTCCGTCAGTGAAGAAGACTTTAAGAAGCGCCTTGCTATTGCGGATGCTCTCAACAAGACCTTTGAGGAGAGTTATCAGACACCAGCAGTTAAAGCATACGACAGCCTCTACGAGGAGGCTGTGAAGTTGATGAAGAGCAAAGATCTTGAGGCATTTGATATTAATAAGGAGCCTGCAGGTGTTCAAAACTCATATGGTAAAGACCGTTTTGGTCAGGGGTGTCTTCTTGCTCGTCGCCTCGTTGAGGCCGGTGTTCGGTTCGTTGAGGTTTCACACGGGGGTTGGGACACCCACTACGACAACTTCACCAATGTTGAAAACCGGGCCAAGACGCTTGATCAGGCTTTCTCGGCGCTAGTTGCAGACCTTGATAAGCGGGGGCTCTTAGAGTCGACTCTCGTTGTGATCGCTACCGAATTTGGCCGGACTCCACGGATCGTTGAAGAGCATAACTCAGGACGTGATCACCATCCTGCCTGTTTCTCCGCTGTGATGGCTGGAGGCGGTATCGCTGGTGGTCAGAAGTATGGTGAGTCAGATAAAAATGGTGCTCGCGTAGCCAAGGACCCTGTCTCCATTCAAGATTTCAATGCCACAATCGGCCATGCCCTCGGGATCGATCATGCCCAGGTTGTGAGTTCTCCAAGTGGGCGTCCGTTCCGCCTTGGTGGTGCGGAAGCCGAGCTCGGAAAGCCAATCACTTCGATCTTTGGCTAAGTCGAGAGTTCAGCAATACTCTAATTCAAAACGGTCCTTCGTTCTCGCGATGGGCCGTTTTTGTGGCGGCTGGAAATTCTCCGCGGATGACATCATCATGTCGAAAATTACTTAGCATGATCTTCCTCCTCTATTTTCTGCCGCCTTTGGAATATCCTCTCTAATCTCAAGAATCCCTTTAGATTTTTTCCAGACTGAGAGAGCTTCAACGATCATCCAGACTTCAATGATGATGGTGGTGAAACCGAATCCGAATAGTAGCCAGCTATTATTATCGGCGAAGTCTCTCAGATTCAAAGACATTGCAATCGCAGGAAGAACAAGCATCAAAATTCCTGGGATGAGAGCTAGGGAGTAAGGGAGGCCTCGGCGTCTCAACCAAAAGGTAATCACAAGAAACGCGAGCCCCGCCAATAGTTGGTTGATTGCCCCAAAAAGTGGCCAGAGGAGAAGTCCTCCGGTTCCTGGTGCCTTGCCTTCTCCTCCGGGAAGTTGTGCGATGAAGAACGCGATGGTTATTGCGAAGAGGGTGGCAGCATGGCGATTTGTAAGCCAGAACAGTGGGTTGCCGCTCACAAATTCTCCAGTCCGTTTGCCATTGACGCGATGGCGTGGAGCCAAGGTTCCGGCGAGTTCTTGCACGACGTATCGTTGCAAGCGGCACGCAGTGTCAAGAGTAGTGGCTGCAAATGAAGCGACAAAAACGCCCATTAGAGCGATTGAAAATTTGGCAGGAAGCCCGAGTGATTTGAGGAAATTGGCACTCCCTTCGACAAATGCCCCAACCTTTGCGCCCAGCCCTTTTGCGGCATCCCACGAAGCATAGCGGGCCTCAAAGGCTGCTGAGCCAGAGATGAAGCTTTCGCCAGTGCCAGTTCCGAGTCCAAGTCCCGAGATGCAGGCGAGAATCACAAGGACCGCTAAGAAGCCTTCCGTTAACATAGAGCCGTATCCGACAAGTTGAGCATCGCTCTCGCACTGCAATTGCTTGGAAGTTGTTCCCGAAGAAACGAGGCAGTGGAAACCTGAGATTGCGCCACACGCAATTGTGATAAATAGGAAGGGGAAGATTGAAGGTGCCCCTTCGGGGGAGAAATTGAAAGCTGGGGCGACAATTTCTAATGCAGGGCGTTCAGCTCCTGGGGTCAATGCGGCGCCTCCAAAAAAGCAGGCTGCAACAAGTCCGAGAACGACCAATCCCAGAGCCGAGAGAAGCTGGAGGCTGTTAATGTAATCGCGTGGTTGGAGAAGGGTCCAAACTGGAAGCACTGAAGCGATATAAGAATATCCAAGCAAGAGCATAACCCAGCTGATGACTGAAAGTCCGTTGCTGTCTGGATTGGAAGGATCACCGCCGAGATACTCATTGAAGTTCCCCAAAGATCCAATATCTCCGAAGGCTACGGTGAGATACATAAGGGCCAAAGAAACCAGTGATGGAATTAGAATGTTGGCACCCTTTCGGTGAATGGTAACGCCGATGATTACGGCAAGTGGGATTTGAATCAAACAGGGGAAGATTGCTTGAGGGTAGTTCTTAAAGACGCTGGCAATAACAAGACCGAAGATGGCTAGCACAATTGTTAAGGCTAAAAAAAGGACGGTCAAAAATAAGATGCGTGTTCGCTTGGTAATGACTCGTCCTGCTATGTCTCCGACCGTCTGACCTTTGCTTCGTAGGGAAACGACTAACGCACCAAAATCGTGCACCGCGCCAATCAAGATTGAGCCAAAAATCACCCAGAGCAGGGCTGGGACCCAACCCCAGATTACTGCAAGTGCAGGACCAACAATCGGACCAGTTCCTGCGATGGAAGTGAAGTGATGGCCGAAGACGATTCCCTTTGCAGTCGGGACATAATCGGTTCCATCCTCCAGTTCTATCGAAGGCACCTGTGCCTTGGCACTCAGTCGGAAAATCTTCTGACCTAACCACCTGCCATAGGTGTGATAAGCGACGAGGTAGAGGATCAAAGCCCCTAGAGCAATAGCGATGGTGGGCATGGCACTTATTGTGAGTGCTTAGTTACTAGTGCGTCGAAAACTGGAGAGGGGAGGTATCGGCGCACTGTTTTCCCCCAACCTTCTGGGCCGACCATCCCCATCACCATGCTTGATGAGAGCTCAGCCATCTCGCGTGGTGGCATCAGGAAAACGGTGTTGATGTCGGGAGCCATATCGCTGTTGATATGTCGCATGACACGTTCGTATTCGTAATCTCCGGGAGAGCGAATTCCCCTGAGAATAAACTCAGCGCCGACTTCCTTGGCATAATCTACAAGATAGCGATTATCGAAATGAGTTATGGTTAGCCTTTCACAAGAGGGAATAGAGCTACGAAGAAGGTCAATTCTTTCTTCGGTAGAAAAAACGTAGTTTTTCGAAGGATTCTGGCCGATCGCGACTACAAGGCGATCAAAGAGGGCAAGTCCTTGGCTAATCATCCAGAGGTGCCCGTTGGTCGGTGGATCAAAGCTACCTGCGTAAACCGCTGTTTGCATAGGTAGTTACAGCATTTTTTTGATCACGGCGCGAGCGCGCATTTTCTTCATCCATTTTTGGTAATTAGACTTCTTTTTGTCCGATATCACCCGACGTTGAACCTCGTCACGAACTTCCAAAAAAGGTTTTGCGGGCCCCAGCTTTCGCTCCATCACCTGAACGATATTAAACCCGATTTGATCTTCCAAGGGGCCCATGATCTCTGATCCATTTGTTTCAAAAAGGAGAGTTCCAAATTCCATGGCTAAATCGGTTCGTGGAATGTCTCTCCATACGCCACCCTGCTCGGCATGGGATCCATTCGAATACTGCTTGGCTAAATCGTTAAAATTCCCACCGTTGTTAAGTTTCTTAACAATATCCTCCGCAAGTTTGAGTTGGGCGAAAGGGCCACCTCCCCGGCTTTTGTGGAGATAAATCCTGCGGTATGTGCCAAGATCCTTTGCACGATCCCGATTGGTGATGCTCCAGCGATCGTATTCTTCACGGAGTTCGTTCTCTTTCGGATTGGCAACATCTCCGAACTGTTGTGCTCTTACGATTTGGACTAAGAGTTCCTTTCGCTGTTGTTCTTTAAATTGGTCTCGGGTCAGATTAGTGGCTTTGAGATATTTCTTAAAAAGCTGCTCATCTCCGTTATAGACATTCCGAACAACTCTTTTGACTTCATCCTCGATCTGGTAGTCAGGGAAAGTGCGGACTCGGTCCTTGAATTCAGTGAAAATGATTGCCCGGTCGATGAGCTCGTCCAAAATACTGGATTTCAGCTCGCCTAGTTGTCTTTGGAAGGCTGCTCCTCGCCGTGGGTATCGTGACATGAGAACCGATTGGCTAGGAGCCACTTTGATCATCAGTTCGTTGAGAGTGATTACATCTCCGTTTACTTTCGCTGCGATCTTGTTAACCAATTGAGGTCCCTGCGGACGCCGGATTTGGTCATTTTGGGGGCTGACAGGAGGGGCTTGCGGAAATGCAGGTAAAACCGTAGCGATTCCAAAGGCGATTGCTTTTGTGAAGCTTGAAAACATGGGGGATTTCTAATTCTATAGGGTTCTGAGCAACTGAACGGCTTGTGAGAGCTTATCCTTGGTGCACCGCGAACTCAAGCGGGGAAACTTACCACCTGGGGGGAGAATGTAGTCACCATTTCGCTGTAGCATGAGCCTGTCTTTACTGATTTCGACCATTTGAACACCCTTAGATGAACCAACAACGCGAAGACGGTTCGTCTCAATAAGATTCTTAACGGGGTCGGGAAATCTGCCAAACCGGTCGCGCCAGTCTTTTTCGATAGCCTTTATTTCCTTTTCTGTCCGAGCAGATGCAAGTTGGCGATATGCCGCGACTCTCATTTCGGGGTCTGGGCCGAAGGTCCTTGGGAAGAAGGCGGGCACTTTCGTTGTGTCGCCGGTCCAAGCACTTTCGGAGTAGGCTATGAAGTCGATTCTGACTTGGGTATCTGCTCTCTTAATCGTCCTTTTCCCCTGCAAGTGCTCGACCGATTGTTGGAGGAGTTGGCAATAAAGCTCAAAGCCGACCGCTGTGATATGGCCTGATTGCTTCGTTCCAAGCAAGCTGCCGGCACCCCGGATCTCTAGGTCCCGCATCGCTATTTTAAATCCAGATCCCAGTTCCGTGTATTGTTTGATCGCGCTGAGCCGTTTTCGAGCGTCTCCTCCTGCGATGAGGTCGCCTGGAAGCAATAGTAAGGCGTAGGCTCGCCGTCCGGCACGTCCAACCCGTCCACGAAGCTGATATAAATCTGCAAGGCCAAACCGATCAGCTCGGTCGATTAGGATCGTATTAGCGTTTGGAATGTCGATACCACTTTCGATGATCGTTGTGGCTAGTAAGACGTCGGCTTTGCCCTCTACAAATTGATGCATGACAAGTTCCAAATCCTCGCGATCCATCTGCCCATGGCCGATGATGACTTTGGCTTCTGGGACAAGAGATTGAATCCGCTCTTTAATTCCTACGATTGTGGCGACTCGGTTGTGAAGAAAAAACACTTGTCCACCCCTCGTTAATTCTCGGCGGATAGCATTACGAATCAGCCTCTCATCGTAAGCGCAAATAGAGGTTTGAACCGGCAGACGATTTGGAGGAGGGGTGTCGATAGTTGACATGTCCCTCGCTCCCATCAGAGAAAGATATAGGGTTCGAGGAATGGGGGTGGCCGAAAGAGTAAGAACGTCGATCAGTCGAAACCGTTCTTTCAGGATCTCCTTGTGGCGAACGCCAAAGCGTTGTTCCTCGTCAACGACTAGAAGGCCAATTTTTTGATACTCAATTCCAGTGGAGAGAAGTCGATGAGTCCCGATGACGATATCGACTTTACCATCTCGTAAGCCTTCAAGTGTTTCCCTTATTTCAGCGGGGGTTTGTAAGCGGGTTAGTAATTTTATTTCGATAGGGTAATCGCTCATTCGGGCCTTGAAAGTCCGCCAGTGTTGTTGTGCTAAGACAGTTGTTGGGGCTAAAATTGCGACCTGAGTACCTCCGGTGACGGCTTTGAAAGCTGCTCTGATGGCTACCTCTGTTTTTCCAAAACCTACATCGCCACAGATCAAACGATCCATGGGACGGGGTGATTCCATGTCGATCTTGGTGTCTTCAATGGCTCGTCGTTGATCCGGAGTCTCAGTAAAAGGAAATGACGCTTCAAACTCTTGCATCCATTGACCGTCGGGAGCATGTCCGTGACCTGATTTGGCATCTCTTTCGGCTTGGAGTCGCAGTAATTGTGCTGCGTAGTCCATCACGGCAGCCTCGGCTGTGATGCGAGCTTTCTTCCACTTTTTATCCCCAAGTTTGTTCTGTCTTGGTTTGCCGCCGCCTATCCCGACATAACGCGCGACCAGATGGCTTTGATCGATAGGAACATGCAGGGTAGCGCCGTCTTGATACTCAATCCCGAGTTCTTCTTGTCCTTCCTCGCCTTCAACAAGTCCGATGAATTCACCAATACCGTAATCGGCGTGAACGACGAAGTCACCTTCGTTGAGCTCGTGAACCCCAGCAATCGCAGCAGCATGGCGTTGATGAGATAGTTTTTCTTTTCCACGGGTTCCGGGAAGATGCTGGCGACCAAAAATTTCGAGAGTTGAAAGTACGACGAGTTTTTGATTTGGCGCTACGAAACCTTTTGCAAGGCGGCCTTCTATAAATGTAAATTCAGTTTCGTTCCGCTCTAATATTTCGAGAAATCGATGGCGTTCGGCTTTGCTTGGGGCCACCAATCCAATTTGCCAATCTTCGCGGCTCCATTCGTTAAGCTGCACAAGAAAGAGAGAGCGGCTTGATTCAGCGACCACAAAATCTCCCGCTTCAAATCCGGCTGCAGGGGAAGGGTGAAGGTCTGCACTCCAGTCTTCGTTAGGCCCATCACTGATCAACACATCAGCAATTTCTCGATCATCTTCATCGAGTGCGATGATGAGGTCATTTGGGTTGAGCCAACTTGAGAGGAGATCGCCAAATATCTCGCTTTCTTTTCTAATCTCGACCGATTCAAGTTTCCTCGTGGTTGTTTGGGTTTCGACACTGAACTCTCGAATCGATTCAATTTCATCTCCAAAGAACTCGATGCGAATTGGGTGGGAAAGTTGGGCAGGGAAGAAGTCGAGAATTCCGCCTCGTCGGGCAAATTGTCCCCGTTGGAAAATTTGGGGGTGTTCGTCGAAACTGCGTTCAGTAAGCCAGGCTATGAGCTCTTCCGGGGAAATCCCTTGGCCGACATGTAAGGTGAGTTCAGTCTCATTAATTGAAACGAGGGGTGGCGCCGGAGATTGCCAGGAAGCTCTCGAGAGAACTACCGGATCGGCAGGGGACTGCGCAATTCGATGGAGAGTCGCGACTCGTTCAGCTTCCCGATCTGGATCCGTTAATTCTTCTTCGACTATAACTGTTGGATCATCCAGAATAAGAGCAGAGCTTTTCCAGAAGGCTAATTCTCCTGCTAATTGGTCGCGCCGGCGGGCGTGGGGTGTGAAAATCCAGGTTCGTCCCTGCCCTGTTGCTTTTCTTTGGGCGAGTAGGGCTGAGATTAGGTATCCTTGCGCTGAGTTATCACATCCTCCGAGAATGAGAGGCCTTTCCTTAGCGGGAGGCATGGCCTCCCACGTGGACAGGGCCATTCCCCGCCACTCTTCTTTCGTGGAACCGCCGTTCACAGGGAAGGCTATAATGCCGGGGATCCGCTAGTGCAATGGAGTCCTTTCGTAAAAAAGTGTAAAGATTCACTTGTCAAAGATCTCAAGCCATCCTAAAGCTCCGCCGCGCTAAACTTTAATTTAGCGCCGAAAATCCAACCTAATGCGCAGATAGCTCAGTTGGTAGAGCAGTTGGCTTTTAACCAATTGGTCCTGGGTTCGAGTCCCAGTCTGCGTACCACTTTCGCAACCCGCTCAGTCCTAATAGAGAGGCGGGTTTTGTTTGCCAGCAGATTTTCGTTGGCTTGTTATTCGTCTTTGAGGGGGAACCAGTAGGACTTTTCTCCGGTCAGAGGAGAAATTCTAATGTCGGTGCTTCTATCGCGCTTGGTCTATTCCTGATATGGTTCGTCCCCTTAAGTTTTCAGCGAGATACTCTGTGGAACCGAGGAGATTAGAATTCGTATTTAAATCCAGCGTAAAAGCTGCGTGGGAAAGCTGGACCGGCAACATAATCAGAGTCTCGGAAAGCTCCAGTCTCAAGATCGTTCTGGAAGTCATCTAAAAGATTACGAACTCCGAGGGATCCGGTGAGCTTGCCATTTGAAAGCTCAAAGATTTTAGAGAACCCGAGGTCGACGTTGAAAAACCAATCACTCCTTTCAAGACTGTTTTCTAAAAGGTCACCGTTCGCAGGATCTGATATAACTCTCGGGACATCCATTGGTCCGGTGAGCTTGGCTGTTATGAACCAATCAAACCAAGGAACTTCATGGGTGAAGCGTATTAAGCCAAGAGAATTGGGTGTTTTTGTATAACGGTCTGAGAGGATAGGATTATCGGCGGGATCAGAGAAGGTATCATCACCAAGAAGGAGTTGAGAATCGTCATACTCTAAATGCTGCTCTACCCATGAGAACTCTAGCCTCCATGCTGGTTGGTCATACGCGAGATTTAATTCGGCGCCAAAAATACGGGAAGATTCACCATTGGTGCGAAGGAATTCCCGCACGTTGGGAGTGCTAGGGAGATCATCTGGTTCCACCACTAAAGTATTGTCGAGCCAGGTGTGAAAACCATTCAATTCAAGACGCCAATTATCGTTTAAGTCCCACTCTGGAGAAATAGAGGCCGTGAGTGAGCTTTCCTCTTGAAGGGCGGGGTCGTTGAAGGTTGTGAAAAGTTCTCCTCCAACATTCGAGATGTGCAAATCTTCGTCAAAAACTTCTGGGGCCCTAAAGCCGGTGGAAACCGCTGTCCGGAGGCGAAATTGGTCAGTCACCGAATAAAGTAGGGCGGCCCGGGGTGAGAAGATTGGATTATCGACCTCGGAGTGCACGTCGAAACGAGCCCCGTATTCAAAAGTGATTTTTTCGTTCGGAGTATAGCGGTGCTGTGCGAGTAAGCCCAAGTTGTTGAAAGAGCTGTCAATCGCACGATTAGCGGAAAGCTGAACATCACGGATGTCCTCATATTTCCACTGGCTTCCGAAGGTGATGCGGTGACGCTCGTTTAAGGTCCAGTTGGCAGCGGTGTCGATAAAATGTAGGTTATCAATGGTGCTTCCGTAACCTCGATCATTTGTCCAAGTAGGATCAAAATAGGGAGAATTTGGATCGGGTGAGCCAAGAGCTACGGTGCCTCCATAATAAGAGTTACGATTTGTTCTGGAATATGAGTATGCGAAACTGGTGTTAAAGAGCTCGTTCCAATTTGCGATCCACTTTGCGGTTGCGACATGACGCTGCGAAAATATTTCTTCGGCAATTAGACCGGTATTAGTGGGTCTTCCAAAAATCTTGATGTCGCCACCAAGTCGTTCCTCGTCTGAGGTAAAGTAATCGAGGCTAAATTTATGGGCGGGGTTGGCGTTCCAAACGAGGCGGAGACCGCCGTTTAAAAGGCTCCGTTCTGAAACGTCCGTAAAACCATCTCCTGCTAAATCAGTCGGTTGAATACGGTCAAACCCACCAAAGAAGGTCGCCTTGAACGAACCATCTTGGCTGACGTGATCATAAAGGCCGAAGAAGCTTCCTCCGGGTTCTTGTCCGAAGGTATTCCCGGGCATGATTTTTGAATCGAGTGAAAACTGTCCTCCTGTCTTCTGCGGATCACGGGGAATGAGATTGATAACTCCCGCAACTGCACCAGGGCCATAAAGAACAGAGCCGCCACCTTTCACGATTTCGATTTGTCCGATCAAACCAGCTGGGATTTGTTCAATGCCGTAGACTCCAGCGAGAGCGGAAAAATTAGGCAGGCCATCGCTCAAAATTCCGATGTATTGTTGGGGTAATCCTAGCATTTGGATCGCTTGTTGATTGCAGTTTTGACAGGTTGTTTCTACTCGAATTCCGGGCGAATACTCGACCGCTTCTGCTAGGGATCGGATGCCACGATTTTGAAATATTTCACGGTCAATGATTTCGGTGCGGACTGGAGTGTCTTTTAAATATTCTTTGTAACGTGACCCAGTCACAACAACCGGCTCAAGAAAGTCTTGGGAGATAGCTGGTGCGCTGATCAGAAATGTGTTTATGGCGAATTGCCTTATGGAGTAATGAAACAAGAGATTCGGATTTGAGTATGTTAAAACAGGGGCCCTAAGGATTGGATCCCATAGGGAGAACGATCAGTCAAAGGGTTAACTTTGAGTTATCAAAGTTAGGCCGTGAAACTCTCCTTTTTACGGTAATCGTCAAGGGTCTTCTTGAATAATTTTCAGCCCCCTCGATTTCGGTCGTTACTTCTGGGACTACTTTTGTGATCCCCTAAATTCTTTGCATCAGCGCGGTTTGATAATCCGCCATGGAATAGGACTGCCTTGAATTTCAGTTTCGTCGTGGCGATAACGAACCCGGGTCCATTTATCTTGAATTGGGAAGGAAATCTCCATCCAGTCCCAAGCTTTGGGTAGTGCTGGCTTTACCGTGAGCATTTGATTTGGAAGGGAAAGATTGAGACCTCCGATACCTTCTAAATAAAGGAGGATTTTTCCGGCGTTGAAGTTGGAGTATTGATCACCAAAAAGGGCCCGATCTCTCTTGTAAGCTTCGGGGGCTATGGGAATTTTCCAATCTGGGTGGAAGTTGTAATTTAGGAGATGGTTTAGCGTTAGCTCTGTGGCCTCTTCTAAAAGGTCCTGACAAAAAATACCGTCGAGGGTAAAGTAAGCAGTGTCAGGAGTGTAACCGAAAGAGTGATCTACGTCAGTAGCGAAATCTTGCATAGATTGTTTTGACATAGCGAGAGGGAAGAATTCTCCGTAAAAACCTTTCTCGCGATTCAGGGCCCATTTCTGAATCATGGAGATGGCATATTCTTTCGGGAAATAGGGAGATCGCATTGCCCAAAATCCATTTGTCATGAGCATTCTGTTTTTAGGAGCGGCAAAGTAATCTGGCACGCCGTTCGATTCCCAACGTTGGTCAAACATGAGTCGGACATGTTGTGGGTCGCGACGCAGCAATTTCTGCCAATGTTTCACATCATCTTTTTTGTCCAAGATGGTAGCCATTTTCTCGAGAGTTTCAGCAACCTCGAATTCGTTCATTGCGAATCCAGTAATACGTTTGTGAAAGAGTGTTTTAAAATGATCTTCGTATGCGGCTCGAATAAAGTCGACGTCGTTTGTGTGTTCATAAATTTGCCATGCGCCTAAAACGTGTTCTGAGGTTTCGGGGCCGTAGGCGCCACTGTGCCAGGCGATGCCTTTATTGTCTGAAATCATCCGGGCGCCATTTAGAGATTCTTTGAAGTGATTGTTCTTGGTGAGATGTTTCCACGTGAGGACGTTGCCATACGCAAACTTGCGTTTATCGCTCGTCCACGCTCCGACCTTGATTTGAAAGGCTGCGTCGTAGCGGTGAAGCCCAAGGAAATTATTGACGGCGGTTTGAGTGTGGCCTTCTAGTTCCCACCCTTTTTTAACCTCGATGTGATACATGAGATAGAGGGACCAAAGATAGTAGTAGATGTCTACAAACCGCTTATCTGGGCAGCGGAAGTGGGGAATTTCATCGTTGAGAAGCCGATTCATCTCGGCTGTTTTCTTCGAGAGCAAAGACTGGTGGTTTTGAATAATCTTGGTGGCGGCTTCGATGGCGGAAGCCTCTTCATCGTGCATCGCCCACGAAACCACAATGCCCTTTTTATCGCATGGAATAGAGAAGCTATAATGCTGAATGCCTTTTTCATCTTTCTTTGTGACCAAAGTTTTAGTGAAACTGCGGGAACTACTTATTACAGTGCTCATGTCATTATAGACGGAAGGCCCAATGCGTTTGGGGCCATTGGGATCGGGGCGTGCTTTCATTGTGCCGCCCTCTGAGATTATGAGGGCCCTATTTCTCTCGTCATGTTTGATCGCCGCTGAAGATGAGGTGCTGTTTCGCGTGTAAAAGCTATGACCGGAGAATTGAAGCGTCACTGGCTTCGATGATGTGATAATGGATGCGATAGCATCGCTAGCTGATATAAACTTCTCTTCCGTTACTTTTGCATCTGCAATCTCATATTCGCAGATGATCTTGTCGGGGCGCCAACGCATACTCGTCGGTTTGGGGTGTTTATAGGTTTTCCCATCCACGATTACGCTGCCATAGAGGACCCGCGTGTCTTTATAAAACTCCCAGCTCAGAAAGTCGTTTCCTTTCCCCGTGTTTTCATTGCCGCTAATTTTGCTTTCTAGGAGTGAAGCGCCCCTGCCACGGAGATCGTGAAAGAAGGGGTGTGTCAGGCCAAGGGTCTCATCTTCAAATAGCTTCCAGCTAGCGTGAAATCCACCGACGTAGTAAGTAAGATTTCCGGCAAGAAATCCGTGCTTCCTTCCTTGGATTTCTTGTTCAATCCGTTTGCAGTAATCCGTAAATCTTGGCTTTTGATCCGCGTGGGAAAAAGTGCAGAAAAATAGGACGATGACCGGGATAAAGGCGGTTCCTGTTTTATGATGCAGCATAGGCTTTAAGAAACGGAAAAAGGCATCTGTAATCTTTCGTGAGAAAGCAGGATCTTAGGGCTCTTTCGTTGTGAGTTCTGGAAGCAGGATTTTCCAGACGTTTTCCGCGACAATTTTTTGCCCTTCTTTAGTTGGGTGGATACCGTCTGGTTGATTTAGGTTTTCATTTCCACCGACGCCTGCGATCAAAAATGGAATTAGACGGGATTTCGTGGCCTTAGCGACCTGGGGAAAGAGTTTTTTGAATCGTTCGGTGAATTCGGGACCCATGTTATCTGGCATTTGCATTCCGGCGATCAAGGTCTTGATCTCGGGGTTCTTAATCCTGGCCTTCTTTACAATCCCAATTAGGCTTTTTTTGGTCTCATCAGGGGGAATGCCGCGAAGTCCGTCGTTACCACCCAGCGCAACAATGAGAATGTCGGCGCCTTTGCTTAGGGCCCAGGTCACTCTACGTAAGCCCCCGGCCGAAGTGTCACCGCTAACGCCGGCATTTACAACAATGAAGGGAAGCTTGGCTTTCGCGATTTTCTGCTGAATGAGAGCGGGGTAAGCTTGTCTAAGATTTAACCCGTAGCCGGCGGTGATGCTGTCTCCTAGGATCACGATACGCTTTTTGGTATCATTTGCTTTCGCCGTGTTTCCGGCGAATACTAAATTGATCGCAGCTAGTAAAAGGCCTCTTAAAAATATCTTCCGCAATGATTCATCCATCTGTTTCAAAACTAGATCCACCATCAAATGGTGTCAAACCACCCATCCTCAAGGTTTCTAATTTACGGAAAGTTCATCAGACTGCTTCACAGCAATTGACCGTTTTAAAGGATGTGAATCTAAGTTTAGAGGGCGGTGATACTTTGGCGATTGTGGGACCATCAGGGAGCGGAAAAACGACTTTACTAGGGCTTTGCGCCGGGTTGGATGATGCGACCGCGGGCTCGGTTTTACTGGACGGATTCGCTATCGAGACCCTAGGTCAGGATGAAAGGGCCGCTTTGCGAAACCGCTTAGTTGGATTCGTGTTTCAAAGCTTCCAGTTGATCCCAACCTTGACGGCAATTGAGAATGTTTTAGTCCCTTTGGAGCTACGCGGGGAATCAGGGGGACAGGCTGAAGCGGAAGAGTTACTAGTGGAGGTTGGGCTTGGTGACCGGATGGATCACTATCCCTTGCAACTTTCAGGAGGTGAACAACAGCGGGTAGCGCTGGCCCGAGCTTTTATTCATCGCCCCAAAATCTTGTTCGCAGATGAACCAACTGGTAATTTAGATTCAGGAACTAGTGAGCCTATCGTAGAAATGCTTTTCCGTTTGAATCGTGAAGCGGAAACGGCTCTCGTTTTAGTAACCCATGACTCGAGGCTTGCAGCAAAGGCACGACGGGTTATTACGATGAGGGGTGGAAGCATTGTTTCGGAGGAGGAAAATGAGATTCTCTAAAGTGAAGGTTCTTCCTACGAGTCTTTGGCGATCGTTGTTTTGCCGTTGGGTTTGGAAAATGGCTTGGCGTGACAGCCGGTCGCAACGCTTACGACTGGTTGTTTTTTCGCTAGCGATTGTTTCCGGTGTCGCTGCGTTGACGGCAATTCATTCTTTAAAAACAAGCGTGGAAGGTGGAATCGAATCCGAGGCAAAATCGCTTCTTGGTTCTGATTTGCGTGTGTCCTCTCGGAAGAAGCTTAAATCTGACGAGATCGAAAGTTTGGCAAAGCGGGCTGAGCGGGTGAGTCGTGAGGTAAGTTTCCCTTCGATGCTTCGTTTTTTACCGGATCGGGGTGCTCGTTTGATGCAGGTCCGAGGGATGGATGGAGCTTATCCTTTTTACGGGAGGGTCGAGACGCAACCGATAGAGGCTTGGAAACAGTTGCGTCAAGGAGGCGGGATTCTATTGGAGCCATCGGTTCTTGATCAATTTTCAGCGAAGGTTGGTGATAAAGTTGAGTTAGGCGGGATTCGTCTAACAATCTTTGGTGTTATCAAGAAGCCAGCACCTAGAGGAAATCGCTTTAGTGGATTTGCCCCTGAGGTTTATGTTCAGTTAGATGATGTTGAGCGAAGTGGTCTCCTCGGCAAAAATAGCATGGCATCGCATCAGCTGCATCTTCAAATCAAAGAGGTTCGCGATGAGCGTAAATTGAAAAAAGCGATTCGAGAGGAGTTTCCCAAGAGTCGTTGGAGAATGGAAACCCCAGAAAATCGCAGAGAGAATTTGGGAGATGCCCTGGAAAACTTCCAAAAGTTTTTAGGGCTTATTGCATTGGCTTCTCTTGCGCTTGGAGCGATTGGTGTTGCGGGCGCAGTTCATGCTCATGTGACGAGGCGAATCGCGACAATCTCGGTTCTGCGTTGTTTGGGGTGCCCTGGGAATTTGGCATTCGGAATCTATTTTGCACAAGCGATAGCTCTTGGTTTACTTGGAGCGCTTCTTGGAGGAGGGCTTGGGGTTGGGATTCAAGTGGGTGTGCTTGAAGTGCTTGGCGATAAATTGCCTGTGTCTGTGATTCCATCACCAGAGTGGAAGGTTGTTGCGCAGACCACTGCAACGGGGTTTCTTGTTTGTTGTGGGTTTGCTCTTTTACCTTTGTTAAAAATCCAAGGGATCTCGCCTGCCATTACGCTCAGGAGTGGTCCTTGTTTAAAGGGAAGCTTTTGGCAAGCCTTGCCGATTTATCTTCTGCTGGTAGGATTCCTCCTCATCGTTGCGCGCTCCAATGGTTCTGATTGGAGGCGCTCTCTCGCTCTGGTTGGTGGAATGGTCGTGGCTTTTTCGTTGTTGGCGACTGTCGCAAGAATACTTATGGCAGTGACACGTCGGATCGTGGGGAAACGATGGCCGTATCTTTTACGGCAGGGAGTTTCCAACTTGCATCGCCCTGGGAATCAAACTCTCCTTTTTCTGCTCTCGCTGGGATTAGGCGCCTTTTTGCTCGTGACGATTCTTTCGGTTGGCAATCTTTTGAACGAGCGGTTGACTCTCCAACAATCGGATGAGAATCCAAATCTTTATCTCATCGATGTTCAGGCGGATCAGGTTTCTGGGGTGGAATCGGTTTTAAGGGATAACGGTCTACCTGTTCTTGAGAGTGTCCCAATGGTGACAATGAGAGTTCAATCTATCGGTGGCGTCGAAGTTGGTAAGGTTGAAGGTGTCCCTGGGTGGGTTGGAAGGCGAGAGTTTCGATCAACCTACAGGAATCGCTTAAACTTTACTGAGACAATTCTCGAGGGTGAGTTGGCGACTGAAAGAGCGGATCCTTCAGGGATCGTGCCTATTTCGCTAGAGGAGAAGATTGCTCGGGACCTGAAGGTTGGGATTGGTGATGAGATCATTATGGACGTTCAGGGAATTACTCTTCAGACAGAGGTGACCAGTATTCGTAAAGTGGATTGGAGTCGTTTTAATCTCAATTTTTTCATGGTTTTCCCGCCGGGTGTTTTGGAGGACGCGCCGGGATTTAACGTCATTACAACTCGGACGCCATCTCCTGAAGTTTCGGGCGAGTTTCAGCGCGAGCTGGCAAGGGAATTTGCGAATGTGACTGCGATTGATTTGACTCAGATTCTCGAGGAAGTCCGGGATATTTTAAGTGATATTTCGACAGTAATCACGGTGTTGGCCGGTTTTACGGTGCTGGCTGGATTACCTATCGTTCTCGGGACTCTGATGAATGGTCGGGATGTTCGCTTGAAAGAAAGTGTTCTTCTTCGGACGCTTGGAGCGTCGTCCAAACAAGTGCGTGTGATTTTGGTGATTGAGTATGCTACCCTCGGTATGCTTACAGCATTGACTGGCGTGCTATTAGCTATCGGTGCAAATTACGCGTTAGCGATCTTTGTGTTCAAAGCTTCGCCATGGCCAAATTTGATGCTTATTTTTTCAGCCTTGGGATTAGTATCCTTTGGTTCTGTGGTGGGTGGCCTCGTTTTGAGTCGAGGGGTGTGTGAGCATTCGCCGCTTGAAATTCTTCGAGGAGGAAGTTGACTTAGAAGAGGTTCAGCGGTATCTGCGACGGTTACCTCCCGAAGGTGCACTTGAGCGTCTTTGGCCTTGTCCTTGGGGTTTGCGATTTTGCCCACCCTGGCGCCCACGGCCACCGCCGCCTCCACCCTTGCGGGTCTTGCCTCCATTATCGCGGGTTGATTCCGGCGACTTGAGACCTCGGGAGTGTAGTTTAGCGAGTTCTTCGTGATGGTAAGTGTGGTTTATATTTACCGGAATTTTTTGCTGAATGAGCTTTTCGATATCCATGAAGAACTCGTGTTCTTCGGGAGAGCAATATGAGATCGCATGTCCGGTTGCGCCGGCTCGTCCAGTTCGGCCGATACGATGAACGTAAGCTTCCGCCTCATTGGGAAGGTCCATGTTGATGACAAGGGTGACATCTTTTACGTCGACTCCTCGAGCTGCAACATCGGTTGCCACGAGGATAGGAAGAGTTCCCTTTTTGAACTTTGTTAGAGTGCGTTCACGCTGTGGTTGGGAGCGATTTCCGTGGATTGCCTCGGCTTCAAACCCGTGTGAGTTGATGGATTTACAGAGCTTATTAGCGCCGTGCTTAGTCCGTGAGAAGACAATGGTGAGCCCTTTTCCTTGTTGCTCTGCAAGGTGATTAAGTAAGAGGTCTTTTTTCGATTCTTTGTCGACGAAACAAACTGCTTGATCGACCTTTTCAGCCGTTGTCTTCTCTGGTGCGATGGAAACCGAGGCAGGGTTCATGAGAATCGTGTGAGCCAAGTCTTTGATTTGGGGCGCGAGAGTGGCGGAGAAAAAGAGCGATTGCTTTTCTTTCGGCAGCGCCGCAACGATCTTTTTGACGTCTCGGAGGAAGCCCATGTCGAGCATGCGATCGACCTCATCGAGAACGAAGTATTCGACCCCAGAAAGCTCGATGTCACCTTCGTTCATGTGATCAAGTAGACGTCCGGGACAGGCTACAAGAACGTCGACACCAGATTGCATGGCGCGGATTTGCGGGTTTTTTCCGACCCCACCAAAGACGAGTGTCTTTTTAAATCGGAGGTGGCGGCCGTAACTGTCAAAGCTTTGCGAGATTTGCGTGGCAAGCTCGCGGGTCGGGGTGAGAACAAGGACTCGCGCGGATCTGCGGCGGGGTCGCTGAGGGTTGTTGTGAAGGGCGTCGAGAATGGGCAGGGAGAATGCCGCAGTTTTTCCTGTGCCAGTTTGAGCGATGCCGAGAAGGTCCCGTCCTTCAAGAAGGATAGGGATGGACTGCGCCTGAATAGGTGACGGAGTCGAATAGTTTAGTTCGGCGAGCGCCCGCTTAATGGGAGCTGCTAATGCAAGCTCCTCGAATGAGGTTGGAGTCATGTTTTTGAGAGTGCCAGTTGGCAAAATGCTTACGGGCTGGGTTCGACGAGGTTGCTTTTAAAACCCGGAACCAGTCTCTCATCGAACAAGATTGGAAAAGGGGTGGAAGGTCGTTTCTCCCGAAGGAGGGAGAGAAAGCGGGTTTATGGCCAAAAAGCAAGACTTACTCGTCATGAGACTTTGGGATGGCAATGGTAAAGATGGTTTCAATTCCGGGAGTCGAAGTTGCGGTGATTGTGCCGCCATGAGCTTCAACGGCCCGCTTTACAATCGATAGGCCTAGTCCAGTTCCCTTAACTTGCGTCTGTGAGTGGTGCTTTTCGACACGATAGAACCTCTTAAATATGAATGGGAGATCGGTCGCGGGAATTCCAATTCCGTTGTCAGCGATATGAATCTTAAAGTTATCATCCCGATCTAATTCCGCATGGATACGAATTTGGAGGGGGATGCTTGGATTTTGCTTTAAGGCATTTTCAACAAGATTGAAGAGGATTTGAGTCCAGTAAAATTGATCGCCTATGAGCTGGAATTCAGCAACCTCCATCTCGATCGTAGACTTTTGTTTTTTGATAACAAGTTCGAGTCTTTCAATGACGTCCCGAACACAAGTTGCAATACAAAAGGGGGCTAGATTGAGGGGGACGAAGTCATCTGATTCGAGCTTAGAAATTAAAAGCATATCGTCGACGATTCGGTTGATACGGACCACGTGGCGATCCATCGTTCCTAGCATCTTTTGCGCAGGCTCCCTTTGATCAAGGCCTCCTTCTTCAGTAAGGTGTTCAAGGTAGCCTGAGATCACCGAGAGGGGTGTGCGTAGTTCGTGGGAGGCGTTGGCGACAAAGTCTTTCCTAACCTGATCTGAGTGAACGCTGGCTGTGATGTCTCTCATCATAAGTTGAATTTCGCTGTTTTTGCTTAAAAGAGAGAGAGGGTAGATTTCGATTTCCCAGTGGGAATCCTTATCATGAGTGTTCGAGGAAAAAATAGAATTGGGAGGGAATCGTAAAATTTTTCGAGCAGGCTTGAGTTTGGAGAGCTTTTTTAAAAGCAGCGATCTCATTGCCGAATCGAGGAATACTTGATCAATATTTTTGTTAAGGATATCACGGCCGTCGAAGATTCGGCCAGCTTGGGAATTGATCCGATTTACGACTCCTTCTTTGGTTATTGAAAAGAAGGCCTGGGGAAGAGCATCTAGAAGCTGTTGCAGGTCACGATTGTGGGACTTGTCTTGGTTTCGGGCATCTAGGAGTGATTTTTTCCTTAGACGACCCAATTCACTCTCCGCTCCCTGTTGCCTCTTGTTTGACCTTACTAGGAGGTAAGCTAGGACGATTACGCAGCTGAAGGCAAAGTAAGTCATTCGGGTTGGCGAACTCGATACCCGATTCCTCGGATGGTTTCAATAAATGAGCCTTCTTTACCCAGTTTTTTACGGAGCCTTTTCATGTGTGTATCGAGCGTTCTGCTGTGAATCTCGTCGCTGTATCCCCAGACAACTTTAAGAAGATTGTTACGGTCCTGCGATTGGCCCGCACGTTGGCAAAGAAACAGGAATAGTTTGAATTCGATTAACGAAAGGGAGAGGGGTTGATCATGAACGAAAAAAGCGAGGGCATTTTTGTCGAAACGGAAGGGCCCGAGCAAGAAGTCCTCTGCGACAGGAGTGACGCGGTTACGTTTTAAGATAGCCTGGGCTCTGAGTATGAGTTCTTTAGGGCTAAAGGGTTTGGTGATGTAGTCATCAGCTCCAAGCTCCAATCCCTTTAGGCGGTCATCGATCTGGCTTTTGGCCGTCAGCATTATAACTGGAATGGAATGCGAACGAGTGTCCCGCTGCATTTTTTTGAGGATTTTATAGCCGTCTATTTCAGGCAGCATGAGGTCAAGAATTACGAGGTCGGGCTGGTTTTTAAGAATCTTTTCAAGGCCCTCACGCCCGTCGTGAGCTATGTCGACTGAATATCCATTTCTCTCAAAGTTGAATCCGACAAGGTTGGCGATGTCGATTTCGTCTTCGATAATTAAGATGCTCTCCATACCTCACCTAACGTGACTGAGTTTCTTTGGAAAGCAAAGCTGTCAATGTGTGACGCTTTTGTCACACATTTTGCCGAAATTTCAAAATGGACCTGTAATATTGAGATTTTCTTCCGTGTATTGTGCCACGAATACGCCAGACTTTGAGCATATGAGCGCAGCTGCAGATCAAAAAAAAGATACCCGCGCGGGGAATTATTTTATTTCAAACTATCCTCCGTTTTCTTTTTGGTCGGATGATCAGAACGAGCAAGTTAAAGAAATCTACAATCAAAAGCCGAAGGAGGGGGTTCCCCTCGGTCTCTACCATCATATTCCATTTTGTCGGAAGAGGTGCCATTTTTGCTACTTTCGTGTTTATACCGATAAAAGTGCAGATGATATCAAGCGCTACTTAGATTCGACATTAGTCGAGCTTGAGATGATGGCCAGCAAGCCTCTTATCGAAGGACGGAAGCCACACTTCATCTATTTCGGGGGTGGAACCCCATCATATTTGTCGGCAAAGCAGCTGGCTCACCTAACTGATCAGATGAAGGCAATTCTTCCTTGGGATGCTGCTGAAGAGGTCGCATTCGAGTGTGAGCCTGGCACCCTTAATCCCGGGAAATTGGCTGCGATCAGGGATATCGGAGTGACTCGTCTTAGCTTGGGAATTGAGAATTTTGACGACCATATTCTAGAGATTAATGGTCGGGCGCATCGTTCCAAGGAAGTTGATCGGGCCTATGAGCGCGCTCAGGCCGAAGGCTTTGATCAGATTAATATTGATTTGATCGCAGGCATGATTGAGGAAACCGAGGAGAATTGGCAGCGCAACATTGAAAAAACCATCGAGTTAGCTCCTGATAGCGTGACCATCTATCAAATGGAGATTCCTTACAACACGACTATTTATCGTGAAATGAAGGATGCTGGAAAACTGATCGCGCCGGTTGCAGATTGGCAAACCAAGCGTCGTTGGGTGAAAGAAGCTTTTGCCGCTCTTGAGAGTGCGGGTTATACCGTTGGTTCCGGTTACACGGCGGTTAAAGAACCTGCTAAGAGCAAGTTTATTTACCGAGACGCACTCTGGGGTGGAGCCGACCTCTTGGGTCTTGGGGTGGCTTCGTTCTCTCACGCCGCCGGAGTTCATTATCAGAATCTCACGGAGATCGATGATTACACTGCCGCTATTGAATCCGGTGAAATGCCAACCAAGCGGAGCTTTCGTACTACTGAGGAGCAGCGAATGATTCGCGAGTTCATTCTTCGAATGAAACTTGGTCGCGTGGACGCTGGGCACTTTGATTCTAAATATGGAGTCGACGTTTTAGCGAGATGGGAAAATGAATTGAATGAATTAACCGAACAAGGGCTATTGATGGTAAAGGGTAAGGATATTGTACTAGAGCGAGATGGTTTGCTCTGTGTGGACAATATTCTTCACGATTTTTTTCTGCCCGAACATCGTACGAATAAATTGGTTTAGCTGATGGAGGAAAAAAAAGAGATTCAAGATCTGTTGATTGGCGAGCAGCTTCGCGATCTTAGTTTTTTATGGATTAAGCCAGCTGAGGTGGAACAACCTTATCGGGACCTTCTTTGTCATGAACATGACATGACTTCCACTTTGGCAGAATTCCACGGGGGGGAAGTTGAACTTCAGATCTTTGAAGAGGGAAGTGACTCAGATTGCTATTTTCGGGAGGTTCTTTTGAGAGTTGGTGATAAACCAGTCGAGTATGGGCTTATTCGAATTTTTCTTGGGAATTTCCCCACGGGACTTTGGTCTGCCGTAACAGAAGGGCGTAAACCTCTGGGGGCGATTTTAAATGAAAGTGGATTAGAATATTCCAGTCGTCCGGGAGGTTTTTTCAAAATCTCAGGCAAAACCTTCCAGCCTGACTTTTTCCCCTCATCGGGTGGCGGATTTTTATTTGGGCGCTATAATGAGCTAGTAGGCGTTGACGAAACGGTTTTCGCTAGAATCATCGAAATTTTACCAAAAGAAAAATTATGATCACAAATCTGTCCTATGACTGTGACGTTCTCATTATCGGGGCTGGTCCCGCTGGTTGCACTGCCGCCACAATTTTGGCCGAAGAAAAGGGTCGGAAAGTTATTGTTTTGGAGAAAGAGCACTTTCCTCGTTACCACGTCGGCGAGTCTTTAATTCCTCATTGCTGGGATACCCTCAATCGTCTTGGGATGACCGATCGTCTTGATGAAAAGGGATTTCAGGTCAAGCAAAGCGTTCAATTTGTAGACCCTGAGGGAGAGCTTTCAACTCCGTTTTATTTTTCTAAGCATACTGACCACCCCCGGGCCAAGACATGGCAGGTCGACCGGGAGACCTTCGATACCATGATGATGGAAAGGGCGCGGGAAGCTGGTGCACAAGTGAGAGAAGGTATCAAGGTTCTTGATTTCATTGAACAGGACGGTGTTGTGATAGGGGTTCAAGCGGAAGATGCTGCAGGGAAGAGATTTGAATTACGGGCCCCGGTTACAATGGATGCTTCAGGACGGGATGCGCTTTTTCAAAGAAAGAAAAAGTGGCGTAAACGTGACCCTAAATTGAATAAGATCGCAATTTGGACCCTTTATAAGGGTGCCAAACGGGATCCGGGTGTTGACGAGGGAGCGACAACAGTCGCTTATGTCCAAGGAAAAGGGTGGTTTTGGAATATTCCACTTAAGGACGATATCGTGAGTACAGGGATCGTGGCGGAACGCGATTATCTTTACCGTGATGGTCGTGATCTAGCCGAGATTTACGAACGTGAAATCAAGGAAAATAAATGGGTTGAGGAGCACCTCTCCGAGGGCGAGCAGTTTGGGGAGTATTGGGTGACCGGGGAATATTCTTATCGTGCTGAGAATTGTGCTACAGATGGGTTGATTCTCATTGGTGATGCTTTTGCCTTTCTTGACCCTGTTTTTTCATCGGGTGTCTATCTTGCTTTGACAACAGGGTCGCTCGGCGCGGATGCGGTTGAAAAGGCGCTTGCTGATGGTGACACTGGAAGTCAGCAATTTTCTGATTACGGTGAACGGGTTTGTCAGGGAATCGAGTGGATGAGGAAATTGGTCTATGCGTTCTACGATGAGGATTTTAGTTTCAAGGATGTCGTGACGAAGTATGCTGAAGTTAGGCGGGACCTAACCGATTGTCTGATTGGTGATTTGATCGATAAAGATTACACCGAGCTCTTCGATCGAGTTTCGGAATTTGCAGAACTGCCCAACGAATTGCCCCATGGCAAGGTCGCTAGGAGCGGAGCCCTTGCTTAGCTTTGAAAATCACTATCCTTACCGCAGGCACTGGCAGTTACTACTGTGGAGCGTGTATGCGGGATAGTTCTCTTGCTCGTGAGCTTATCGCAATGGGTCATGAGGCGCACCTCGTGCCGATGTATTTGCCTTTGCAACTTGACGAAGAGCAAATCGACGAATCGACCCCCGTATTTTTCGGGGGAATCAATGTTTACCTTCAGCAGAAGTATCGCCTTTTTCGTAAGTTGCCTCGGTGGATGGACCAGGTTTTTAATGGTCGGAGATTATTACGAATGGTTGCGAAACGGAGCCATTTAACTTCAGCGAATGAACAGGGTGAGATGACTTGCTTGATGCTTCGCCTAGAGGAAAGTAATTTAGGAAAAGAAGTTGATAAGTTGGTTGATTGGTTGAAACAGGACGGAAAGCCGGACGTTATTGTGCTTTCTAATGCACTCCTCGCGGGATTGATTCGAGAGCTTAAGAGTCGGCTAGGGGTTCCGGTAGTTTGTACATTCCAAGGGGAGGATTCATTTTTGGATAGTTTGCCTAAGCCTTGGTGTAATCGGGCATGGGAAGAACTTGCAATGCGTGTTCAAGATGCCGATGTTTTGGTCGCGCCAAGCCAGTTTTATGGCCGATTAATGGAGGAGCGATTGCGGCTCGAGCCTGGTTCGATCCATGTGATCCCGAATGGGATCGACCTTTCCGGTTGGAGGGAAAGCGATGGCGAGAATGTTAAGCGAATTGGATATCTCGCTCGAATGTGTCATTCCAAAGGGCTTGGGCTTCTTGTCGATGCCTTCATTCAGTTGAACGACTCGTCACTCACTCTTGCAATAGCAGGTACTATGGGCGGTGGTGATGATGTCTATGTTGCTGGGTTGAAAAAAAAGTTGGAGAAGGCTAGGCTTGATAACCGCGTTGAATGGTTCCCTGATTTGGCTAGGCAGGAGAAAGTTGATTTTTTAAGGGATCTCTCAGTTTTTTCGGTCCCCGTAGTTTATCCTGAGGCATTCGGTCTTTATTTGCTTGAAGCGATGGCCTGCGGTGTCCCGGTTGTCATGCCTAATGCCTCGGCATTCCCGGAAGTAGTGAACTCTGCTGCATGCGGAGTTTTGGTTACCCCGGGTTCGGTGGGTGATCTTGCTCGAGGTCTTCAAGAAATGCTCGATGACCCGGAAAGAGAAGTTGTTGGAAAAAAGGGTCGGCGTGCGGTTGAAGAGCGCTATCATGTTGGGGCGATGGCATTAAATTTTGAAAAGATTTTTGGAAAGGTGGCTCCAAAATGAACGACAAGTTTGAATGGTCCCGGTTGGTTGAGTTTTATGAGACGGATCTAGCGGGTATTACTCACTTTTCTAATTTTTATCGATGGATGGAATCCGCTGAGCATGACTTTCTTCGGGTTCGTGGGGTAGCGCTCCATCAAGGGGGAATTGGTTGGCCCCGCGTCAATGCGAGCGCAGATTTTAAGAAGCCGATAAAGTTTGGAGATTTGATCAGGGTATCTGTTTCAATCGCTGAGCTTCGCACGCGATCAATCCGCTATGCTTTCGAATTCCGTGTCAATGAGAGCGATGAAATCCACGCGACGGGTGAAATGGTTTCGGTTTGTGTTGATTTGGGGACGATGAAGGCGATTGAGATTCCGCCCAAAATTCGATGCTCGCTTGAGTGAAATGACTTTCTTCTGAATTTCGCGGTGGTCAGATCGAGAAGTTCGGCGATACTCACCAAAGCTGAGAGAATCATGGCGGCACAGAAAAATATGAATTGGTTAGGGTTTGCACTTATGACGGTTGCCTTTTGGGGGCTCTATGGGGTGTTTCTTCACAAGGGAGCAATTGGGATGAAGGATCCCGAATTCGGGCGTTATAAGGCTTTTTTGGTAGTGGGAATTGCTTATTTCTTGGTGGCAGTCATCGCGCCTTTGATTTTGCTCAAGCTTTCGGGTTCCAACCTGAAATTTACCGCGGTTGGGTTTAAATGGTCTTTGATTGCCGGTACTGTTGGTGCGATTGGTGCTTTGGGGGTTCTTCTTGCGTTTGGGGCGAAAGGGCAGCCTGCCGCCGTGATGTCTATTATATTTGCTGGCGCCCCTATTGTGAATGCCTTGGTCGCACTATGGATGCATCCTCCCGAAGGTGGTATGGGTGGAATTCGGTGGCAGTTTTATGCGGGGATTGGTCTTGCTGCTGTTGGCGGATTTTTTGTGACCAAATATAAGCCGGATCCTCCAAAAAAGCCGACGATTGAAGAATCTACTAGTTAGCGTTTTCCTGGAAAACGTGGTCCACCACCTGTGTAGGCGGGTTCAGCAAAGTCGAAATTTGGGCCGCCATGACGTGGGTCACCAGAGGCGCGGAGTTCGGATTTAAGGGCATTACGATATTTGGCGACAAGCTTTGGGACTTCTGTCGCAAGATTTTTAAGTTGCTCTGGATCGTTACTGAGATCGTAGAACTCTTCGCTCGGTCGTTTGGCGAAACTCCATTGGTAGAACTTTGAGTGTAATCCCAAGTTGACGATTGCTGACTTGGTCGGGCCATTATCGGTGTCCCCATACCATGTGTTTTTTATTGTCGCATTTTGCCAGTTTGGGGTGCCATTTGGCCAGAGGTTTGGCGAGTAGTTGCGGATGTAGAGAAATTCGTGATCGCGGTATGATCGTGATGGATACCCTTCCATACTCGGGGACTCTTGACTTGGAACGTGTCGTTCTTTGCCTGTAAGGATGAATTTTCGTAGTTCACCTTTTCCTGTTAAGGCTGGAAGAAGGCTTTTACCGGTCATTTCGATAGGTGCCATTACGCTTGCTGCCTGAAGAAAAGTAGGGGCGAGATCAGTGAGCGAAACAAAATCCTTAAATTCTAGGCCCTTTTTAATTTTCTGCCCCCATCGGATCGCGAGAGGAACACGTGTTCCAGAGTCGTAGAGATTGGACTTACATCGGGGAAAGGGCATGCCGTGATCGCCAGTAACCACGATAATAGTGTTCTCTAGTTCGCCAATTTCTTCGAGGCGAGCGATCGCTTTGGAGACATCGGAGTCGAAGCGCTGGACCTCGAAGTAGTAATCTGCAACATCGCTGCGGATTTCAGGATCATCAGGGAAAAAAGAGAAAAGTTTGATTTTTGAAAGGTCCATACCGGACTGCTTTCCAGATCCTTTCTTGTAGCCCCGATGGGGGTCGGAGGATCCTAACCAAAAGCAAAATGGAGTCTCTTTCGATGGCCGTTGAGTGAGGAATTCTGAGAAACCTTTGCGATAAGGTTTTCCGGCAGGATGCTCTTTGAGAAACTTTCCTTCAAGTTTTCCAGGTCCAAATGACTTACGCCATGACCCGGTGTGGTAGCCTGATTTTTTAAGGAGTCTCGAGTAAGTTTCGACCTCCTGCGTAAGAGTCCCGTAAAGATTTGCGCCTCCTTTTAAACGCCAGTGCCATTGTCCGGTCATGAGGGAGTTCCGGCAGGGAGTGCAGGAAGGAGAGGAAACATAGGCGTTATGGAAAAGGGCGCCTTCGCGGGCGATTCTGTCAAAGGTCGGAGTTCGAACTACGTCATCATTTTTGTAGACAGAGGCATGGGGAGCACCCCAATCGTCAGCGATACAGAAGAGAATATTTGGCCGCTTCTTTCCCGGAAGTTGCGAAATAGCCAAAAGAAAAAGGAATAATCGAATGATCATAGAAGTCATTCTGATTGTTTCCTGAGCTTTTGCCAAGATGAAGAATTATGAGACGACGATCGATTTTTCGGAAGGACCGGTCAGAACTCCAATTTCGGCAACAATGTTTGCTCCATTTGCATAGAGGACATCTTGAGCTTGCTCTAGGTTAGCTTGGTTGACGGCGACAAGAAGTCCGCCAGAAGTTTGAGCATCGGCAAGAAGGATTTGAATTTCCTCCGTAAGGTTGCTGGCGAAGGTTGTAAATTCTTTGGCAAGTCGGAGGTTTTCGCGACTTCCCCCGGGGACACATCCTTGCCTGATAAATTCGGGAACGTTTGGATCGATTGCAGGTACTGCTGCGGAGTCGATATTAGCAGTGACTCGAGATTCTCGGCAAAGATGGCTTAGGTGACCCAGTAGGCCAAACCCGGTCACATCAGTCCCAGCCTTTGTTAGGCCGGCTGAAGCGATTGCGGAACCCGGTGTGTTGAGTGTTGCCATCTGGTTTGAGGCTTTTTTTTCAAGCTCAGGTGAGCAGATTCCTCGTTTTATGGCAGTTGAGATAATACCCGTACCGAGAGGTTTAGTAAGTAGCAGGCGATCTCCGGCCTGAGCGCCAGCGTTTGAAATGACCCGATGTGGGTTTACCAATCCGGTGACGGAAAGGCCGTAGAGAGGTTCAGGGTTTTGTACGGTATGACCACCTGAGAGTGAGCACTCAGCCTCGGCAACCTTATCTGCGCCTCCTCTGAGAATCATGTTGATGGTGTCGAGATCGAGATGATCGGTAGGCACCGCGACAATATTCATGGCAGTGATCGGCTTTCCTCCCATCGCGTAAACATCGGAGAGGGAGTTGGCGGCTGCGATCTGTCCAAAAAGATAGGGATCATCTACAATGGGTGTGAAGAAATCCAGAGTTTGAACGAGTGCGGTTTCATCTGAGATACGATAAACGGCAGCATCGTCTGAACTCGCTGAGCCGATGAGGAGGTTCGGATCTGAGATGTTAGTAAGTCCACGCAAAACTTGCGTGAGTTCGGCTTGGCCGAGCTTGGAAGCTCATCCTCCACAGGAGGCAAGTTCTGTTAGGCGTTTGATCTTTTCGAGGCTCATAGAGGAATGGTAGCGAATGATCGCTATTTGAAAACCCTTTCCCTTTTGTGATGATTGTTTATTTATTGTGGCGATTTAAGATAATCATGGCTTCCAACCCGACCCCCTACAAAATTGACGGCGTGAAACGACGAACTTCGAACTCTTTCTCATGGGTTACGGTATTTTTTGCAGTTTCAGCATTTGTTCTTGGAATCACCATTCTTACTCCGATTCCAGAAAAAATCCGCAGACGACTTGGCCTGGAGCGCAAAGTTACACCACCTAGTCGGAAAAAAGAACCAAAGCCCGATGTGATTTATAAAGATCGGGTTGTTGAAAAGAAAATCTTAGTGCGGCCGCCATATTACGAGGTCAAGAAGGGGACTGATGTTTCCAAAACGTCTAGGGGATTTGATTATAAATACCAAATTCAAGAAAAGGCAGGTCGGTTGGCATCGAGCGAGAGGGAAAAAGATGGGACTTATGAAGCATCGCTTACTTTTTCAGTGGTTCGACCGGAAGCTGCGAGGCGGTTCGGTGAGCTGGTAAAGCAAAACCCAGAGCTTCCCAAGATCTTTCCTGGGCTCGAAGCTCTCGTGGAGAAATCAAGAGTCTCGCCATTTTTTAAGGGTTTGTATGACAATAAGAAATCCCGCTTGAAGCTTTACGCCAACCGATTTGACCGAGTTCTCACAAAGCACAATTATTTTGACTGTGAGACGATGCTTGAACTAGAGCACCCCCAGTCTAAACGAAAGGTCTTTCTGTTTCAGACCGATATGGATGTGGTGTCCGATGGCTCGGATGGTGATCGTGTTCCGACGATGCCTGACAAGATTGTGAATTCAGCAAATTATCAACCGTTTACGAGTTACGGTTGGAAAAAGACCGGGAAAATTGAAAACCCCATGATTAAAGGCTGGAAGAAGATGTTAGCTGATGCAAAGGCCAAGGGTAACGCTAGTGAAGTGAAGCGTCTGTCCGCTGGTATTACTGATCTTAAACGTCGGAGTTTTTTGATCGCCGAATATGATCCTTTTGTCGTAATTCCCGTGTTTATCCTGCAGGATCGGGAGAGCGCGTGGGGGCCAAATGTCGGTGATTATGTTGCCGTTATTCACGGTAAAAATGTTTATCCGGCAATCGTTGGTGATGGGGGGCCAAGTTTTAAAATCGGAGAGGCTAGTTTACGCATGGCTAAAGCGCTTAATCCGAATTCTACTCCATATAACGCGCCGGTTTCTGGCCTTGGTGTGACCTATGTTGTGTTTCCACGAACTTCCGGAACATGGAAGGCGCCAGACTATTCATCTTGGAAAACAGAATGTGCCAAGTTGCTTGATGAAATCGGTGGGCTAGGCGAGGGTTATGCGCTCCATGAATGGAGCAACACCCTCCCGAGAGTCGGTAAAGAAAACAACTGAACTCACGACTTTCACAGGGGTGATTTAATTGTCTAATGCTTCGCTCCGGAGTTTTTCGATTACGCGATCAAGAGTCAAAGTTGGAATCGCGAGTGAGCGGTGTCGCATCGCCCTCGCGATATTGATCCCGACGACCTTGCCCCTAAGGTCGACCAAGGGCGTTCCGGTCAAGCGTGGGGTTAAGGGTTGATCGTGGTAAAGAACGTAGGGGAAGTCGTCGCGCCGTTGACTTAGGTCGCCACCTCGCGCGCTGAGCTCGCTAAGTCGGCCGTCGCGTTGGGAGGCTTGGCGATCGAAAGAGCCAGCAGCAGTAGCTGGGCGGACATCCAAAATTGGTTTAACTTTCACTTCTTCACTCCCTCTCTGTATTAAGATTTCAACTTTTTCACCTGGTGAGCGCTTCGTGAGGAGTTCGGCGAGTGCTTCTACGGTTGAGATGGAAACTCCCTCAAACTGAATGATCTCGTCCCCTTCTAGAATTCCAATTTTGTCGGCAGGGCTTCCAAGTTCAATAGTTTCGATGACCGGTGTTGAGGTTTCGGCAGAAAAAGTGACACCCAGATAAGCTGATGGCTTTTCAGAGGTGTGATTGAGCTCATAGCCTTTCTTTGGGGCATCACGGCCTGGTTGTGTAATTACACCGACTAAAAGGGTCCTTCCCCCTGGAGTGACAAGAAGTTGTCCGACTTTGGGTTCCTTCGCTTCCCATTTTACCGGGATCATGCCTTTTACATCGATATTGACTAGCGCGAGATCGGTCGCTTCGTCTACTGCCATAATTGTGACAGGATAATTCTGACCATTTACGGTTGCGCTGAGGTTTTCGACATCTGCGATTTCGGAGGCTTTGGTAATGAGTTGGCCGATTTCGTGGATGACGGTTGCTGAGACAAGCGTTCTTCCCCGCCCGTTTCCAAGTGGGATAATAGAATTTTCGAATCTCTTCCGAATGAATTCTAAATCTCCAGTGAAGTTTTTCTCAGGGATTTGCTCTGGCCTATTGTTGTCGTCAGCGGTTTCGATGACAATCATGTCAATCACGCCGGCAACTGGTTGGGGGAAGTGCTTGCGGGCGATGACCTCCATTGGAGTTAGGTCCACGATTTTACCCCTGTTGATCGTGAGCGAAACTTTACCACCTTTTTGAAGAACGAGAGCGAGATCGGTAGTTCTTGGAAACGGTTGGCCGTTGATTGCAGTGATCACATCACCGGGCACGAGTTCACTTTTATCCGCAGGACTATTGGGAATAATTGAGGTGATTCGCGGAGCGCGACTTTCCAGCTGAAAACCATATTGAGGCGATTTTGGTGCTTCGGGATCTGGCTCCCAGCGATCTAGGAACTTCTGCATGTGGTGGGGATCCAAAAGTCGTGGTTTTTTGAGCAATGCCATGCCATCTGGGTCGTCTTTACTATGTTTACTGAGGGCATCTTCAAAGCGCTCCCTAAGCTCGGCATAGGGTTCATTAAAAAGATCTCCCACTTCTTGTTGTGGTTGCATTGGTCGGCCAAATGCTTCCCCAGCTATCAGTGCATCCCAACGTGCCACAATCGAGGGCAGAGGAACGTGTTTGTTGATTCGCCAGGAACCACTGATGTTACTATTAATCCCGATGACCTCACCCTTAAGGTTGTAAAGGGGGCCGCCAGAGTCGCCTGAGATCACCATTGCCGAGGTTGTGATGGCGTCGCTGAAGCCACTCTTAGTTCCGGCTTCGCTTATTCGGCCTAGTCGAACCGGAGCGGGACGGCCTACGACTGGGCCTCCAGGGTGGCCAGTCGCAATGACCCAGTCATTGACCTTGTAGGTTTTTGTTTCGACGTATGGCCGGTAGGGGAAAGGCCCGGGTGCGTTGATCTGTAAGAGCGCGCCGTCAGTTTCGTGATCAACTCCAAGACTAGTTGCTGGAAGTTCTCGTCCGTCAGAAAGAAGGACTTTCATCTGCTTTTTAGGATCACTCGTAACGTGTGCAGCAGTAATTACCAATCCCTCCGGGCTTACAATTACGCCGGAACCAGAGCCCCCGTTGATCATGATCGCAACAGTTGCATCGACCAAGTCCGGGACGAGTTTTCGAACGATTCGATCTAAATCCTTTGGAGTTTGGGAAAAGACAGTTCCTGTGAAGCTGAGGAAGAAAAGTAAGGTTTTCATCGAGACTAAAATGCGCGGGTTTTGGCGAGAAGGCGGTCGATTGCTGCACGAATTTCTTTTGGTTTGAGAGCGATCGTTCGTGCTGGAGAAATTGCGGCGATATTAAGCCCTAGAGCATTTCCATTGATGTCGAAGACTGGAGACCCGCAATCCCACGCATTAATTGGGGTGCTGTGGACAATCACCTCGGGAAAAGGGGCTCGCCTTATACTGGGAACCATGGAGAGATTCTTTGCAAGATTGAGGCCGGTGACCGGAGGGATTATGAGCGGCGAAATGAGTTTAATCTCATGCGAGCTCTTGGACCCAGCCCGCGCAATTTCGGCAGTAACTTTTTCTCCAACCTCGCAACGATCTAAAAATGCTGTCAGATCGGCTCGGTTATTGATCGGCTGGTTATTTATTTTTTTAATGAGGTCTCCGGGTGAAAGTCCAGATTCGAAAGCCGGTGTATCAGGCTTGATCGCTGCGATCGTTAATCCTGAATCAAGTTGTTCAGTGGTGACCCCTAGGCTGGTAACCTGGCTTGTCGCATGGACAGTGGGAATTCCCATTCCTAGAACATGGCTAAAAATTCCTACATAGGACGTCGCTTCTACAACCATTTCATCTGTGGATTCCTGAAGTAAGATTGGAGAGGCCACGACTGAGCCGGCTTTTGGAAGTTCATCGATCCAACGTACGACTGGCATCCCTGATTCGGAGATGCCAACTAATGCAAGGTCGGTGGTCTCGTCAGTCGAAAGAAGAACTGCTGGATAGTTTTTTCCGTTGTAACGAACTACAAGGGATGGGCCAAGATCACTGGCTTTCGTGATGATTAGCCCTTCCGAGTGAATAGTCGTTCCAATAACTGAGTGAGTTGCTTGCGCCCCTTTGTTAGAGACAAGGACACAGGGGAGTGGGTTTTGGTGTGACTTTTGAATGAAACGCTGTCGTGCGCGGGTGATGGGCGAGATCACGATTTCTCTCGCTTCTTCTTGAGTGGTCTTTGGCGCGAGTGGTAGTGCCTCAAGGTCCGAAATAGTTTCATTCGCTAGGATGGCATCAAGTTCCGGGAAGTCGGCAATTAACCATTGGATCATAAGGGCTGGAGTATTTGTTTCGCGACCCTTCAAAGTGGTGGCGATCAACGCGCCGGAGAGGTCGAAGACAGGGGCTCCCAGAGTGTAAAGTGTACTATCTAGTCGGAGGGCTTTTGCTTCCTCTGGAGGAGCAAACTCAAGATGATCTACGAAGAGGCTTGGAGGCTCTCCGATTGAAGAGATGGGCGCTGTGGTGGGCACGAGCACAGTGTGATCTAGGGTTTTTGAAACTCGGACTGGAACGAGCTCAGGTGGTGGTTGTTTGATTTTGAGTAAGGAAACGAAGCGCTTTGGATTTTCAGCGACTGTTTCGAGTTCGATACGAGAACCATCGATCCGATAAAGAAGATAAGGGGCATCCTCTCCGTCAATGCTCGGTAAGAATGGAGAAAGGATATGGCCGTTAAGGCTAATAACGACTGCTGGTCTTGTTTCGGATAAACCAAGTCGGCCAACAATAACCATTTGGCTCGACAGGTTCGAAGCAAATTGAGTTGCGCTATTTTGAACGGAGATTTCGTGTTCTTTGGTCCAGGTGATTGTCTGGGCGGGAAGGAGAGAAGCTAATGCGGCAGCAATGAGAATAGTTTTCATTTACCAGACTTGTTGAAGTTCATTTATGGGAAGCCAGAAGGTGCTTTCGGATGATTGAACGAGGGCATGAGTTTCATTGACCTCGGAAATTTGAACGATTTGCCCCGCCCTAAGTGCGGGATAGTTCCAATCGGGTGTGCCCGCCTTGGGTTCGCGGGGGAGTTCGTCGGCAAGAACCATGTATTGATCGGAGGAGTAATGTTGGACCTGTCGCCAAGCGGCGGTTCCTAAACAGAGGAGCGCGATGGCTCCAAGAGTAAACCCAGGCCAGCGGGGGAGTGAGTTGAACTTGCGGACCCCAAAAAACAAGAAGGTCATAACCCAGATCACAGCAGCTACGACGACCCATTGATCCGGACGAAGATCGAGAAATCGGTTTCGGGAAACGGTAAGATCACCCTGGCGCTCGCGAATGTCACTCATCAAGGACCGCGCGTCCTTGTCTAGTGGATCAAGTAAAAGCGCGGTGTGGCAGGATGCTCGTGCGCGAGAGGGGGCATTTGCGGAAAGGTGGGCTTGAGCCAGATTGTAGTGCAGGGATCCGCGGTCGGGGCTCTCTTTAATGAGACTATCGTAGATGCTGATTGCTTTGGTGAAGTTCGCCTCGTTAAACGCTTGATTGGCTTCCTCCAAGCTTGAGCCCTTTAGGGAGCTAATGCTGATCAACAGCAGGAGCGAAATCTTTGTGAGTTCGCGCCCCAATGCAATGAAGTCGAATGGCCTTTCCTGAGTTGAAAACGAATTTTCGGCATGGGTTTCGAGGCTCTTGGCGAGCTCTTGATCATCAAGTGCACTCGCAATTTCTCTTACAGTTGATCCTGAAGGGAGTCGGGTTTTGTGCCGAAGAATGGGCAGTAATTCGTTATCAATTTCCTCTGCTGTTCCTTGTCCTGATTTGAAGGTTATAATCAGACGCTTAAGAGTTTGTTCCCGTTTCCTTTGCTCTGGATCTCGCGAATCAAGTCGTTTCTTGGCGAGGCCGAAAAGAAACGGGAGAAAAGGAGCAAGAGCGAAGGCTCCAAAGGTAGAGGCCGGTAGGTTGAGTAAAACCGGGCGTGTGGTGACGGTACCAGCGTCGATTCTAGGAGTCATTGATGAAGTGATGTCACTGGTCCCTGGAAGGTTTAGAGTTGGTGTAATTTTTTGGAAACGCCATTTGTCGTCGACGGTGTCGAAAGAGGCGAGGGTGATTGCGGGTAGGGTTCCTACTTTTCCGGTTGGTAGAAGAGTTTGCGTGAAGTCTCCTTCCCAAAAATCATAGTTACTGCCGACCTTTGGATAGAGATCGCTTTCCACGGATGGGAAGCCTTGGCTTGAAAAATCGAAGTCGTTCCGAAGATTTGGGTTTCCCTGGCCGGTGATTGAAATGTCGATGATAAAGGGGCGAGAGGCTGCAGGTTGAAGAGGGCGGTAGTCGATTTGAAACTCCCAGTCTCCTACAAGTCCCGAATCGATCGCCTGGCTATTAGGAATGGGCGGAATGGGAAGCACTTCAATTTCAAATGGAATGACGTGTGTTCGATGTTTGGAGCGAACCCTAGAAGTCCCAAGAGTCGCGCTGAGGTGTCCGGTCGATTTTCCAATTTTCGTGAAATACAAACGAGCCTTGTAGGCGCGGAGGTTGTAATCAACCCCCTCGATTTCTTGTGCCATCTCGCTATAGTTCTCAGGGCTTCCGTAGCGACTGAAGAACCCGCCTTGGGAATAGGTATAGAAATAGTCACTAGGAACTGGTTTGCGTCCTGAGTAACGCAGGTATTGATGCCACTGCGCTCCCTCGATCCGGTTTGAGGGCTGAGAAAAATATGAACTTCCTCGGAATCGATTGTTCTTGTTTTCAACAAGTTCGATAAATTGAACCTCTACAGCTTCACCCAAATGAACTTGTTTTGGAATCTTAGCACTTCCGTTCCAGAGGATCTCTAAGCGGGTGTCGGTTTTTGAAGTGGTGTTTTCTGTTGCTTTTATCTCCCCGATTCGAATAAAAAACTCCTTGTTTTCAAGCACGATTGGAACAGGAGGGAAATCGATTAACCCTGGTGAGGTCGCGATAAATGAGATCCGGTTATCGGTTTGCATGTTTCCATAGGCATCATTAGGAAGCCGAATACTGGAGTAACCGAGCCAGGTGATTTTGGGATGTTCAGGAAGTTTGCCCAGTTCCATTTCGGCTCTGGTCACGATACTGACGTATTCAATCCGGTCCTCAGTAATAATATTTGGTGGTCGGGAAACCCGGTAGTCTTGTGCCAAACAGACCGTGGCCGAAAAGAGACTAAAAATGAGAAGGAGTCGGAGCATTTTGGTTGCGAAAATTAGTGGCTCTTACTACGGGGGATTCGTCGACCATT
>ENA-ORDA01000069-ORDA01000069.1-marine-metagenome-genome-assembly--contig:-NODE-69-length-98485-cov-4.366180_pt1 | contig 98485 bp, 76 predicted proteins | sample MGYA00237778_ERZ508506 | MGnify/ENA primary metagenome ERZ508506 (study PRJEB26177, sample SAMN06267891) | marine metagenome | isolation source: Monterey Bay, California, USA | place: Pacific...
ATCCATTAACCGTGCTTGCACGAAGAATTGGATCGTCGAGTGATGAAAACACTTCATCGGTGGGCATCATTACTGGGAATGAATTGTTAAGGATGCAACGACATCGATTGCTGGAATCGCTTGAATTGATTCCGGGAACGCAGCTGCTATCGACTGCCGGTTTGATGGGTAATACCGGGTCGGCAATCATTCGTGGTCTTCCGAGTCGATACCAGCAAGTTATGGTGGATGGAGTTCGGGTTTCCGATAGTGCCAATTCATTAGGCAATTTCCTCGGAAATGGGCAGCTAGGTCAGATTACAAAGATTGAAGTCCTGCGTGGTCCGCAAAGTGTTCTCTATGGAACAGGCGCTGGCGGAGGCGTGATCGGCTATGAAACGTCGGTGGGCTCTGGAGATCCCAAGCACCAGTTGTTTGCCGAGGGTGGCAGTTTCGATACATTTCGGACTTCGTTGAGTTCGCGCGGACAGCTCGAGGATTTCTCTTATGGTATTGAAGTGGGCTCCCATTTTTCTGGGAATGATACCTATGAGGCTCTCTCGCTCCATGATTATGACCAGGCCTATCTTAATTTGGCGTTGGAATGGCAGCTGGATCGTGATCTTCGCTTAAAGTTAAGCTATCGGGGGACTGATAACTTGCTCCGAACCCGAGCATCTAATGTTTTTGGTATTTCGAATGCGGAGATTGAAACCGAGACCGCCTTGCTCGCGGCAAATCTTTCCTATCAGCCTAACCACGCTTGGAACTCACTTCTGACTACGGGTGTTTATTACGAAAATTATCGGGGTAATTTTGATACAAGTCTCTATGGAACAGAGCAAGAGCGATGGACTACCAATTGGAATAATCAGTTTGTGTTTAGTGAATCATTGACTGTGGTTGGCGGATTCGAGAGTTCTGTAAGCAGCTTTGATAATTCAAGTGATCGGAGCGTCGACGAAAGGATCTTTGGCGCCTATACCAATTTGTATTATCGGCCGATTGATGCGCTTCTTCTGGAGGCTGGAGGAAGATATGATGAAAATAACGAGTTTGGTGATGATGTCGCGTGGAATGTTGGGGCCGCTTATACTTTTGCCGAATCAGGGACACGTCTTTATGCCCGAGCAAGCGAAGCTTATCGTAATCCCAGTCGGTTAGATTCTGAGTTCTTTCCCTCAATCTTTACTAATCAGTTGGCAAATCCAGACCTTCAATCTGAGCAAATTCTCGGTTGGGAGTCTGGCGTGACCCACCAACTTGGTGATCACGAAATTTCCGCGACCTATTATCAACAGGAATTGGAAGATGCAATTGTTACGAGCTTTCCTGCTCCTGGAACATCCCAGCGCGTTAACCAGGATGGAATATCCTCGGTTAGTGGACTGGAAATTTCAGCAAGCGGTAAATTGATTGTCGATAGTTTGAGTTATCGCATGGCGTTTACCTCTCAATTTGATGAAGAAGTGATTGATCTTCCCGGTCAGCTTATCTCCCTCGATTTGAGTTACAGTAAGGATAACTGGATCGTTGGAGGAGGGATTTCTTATACAGGTGAGGCGGCCTATCTAGCTCCGGGGAATCAGAAAACTGATTCCCGTACACTGAGCAGGATATATGGCCGTTATCAAATGGATGATTCGCTTTCACTTCATATCCGGATCGAAAACTTATTTGATCAGGACCATCAATTGTTTCCTGATACTTTCGGAGAAGGAACTGGAATTGAAGGGCCGGGGAGGGCGGTTTACGCAGGACTGACTTACGCTTGGTAAATCGATGTTTTGAACTATTGAAAAAGGCGAGGGAGGTTACTCGCAAACCTCCCTTGCTCATTTTTAAAAGCTCACTTTCGTTGCGAACTCGCGATTCAATGACGGTCTATTTTTGGAGGGCACCAGAACTTGGTGTGGAGTCAGCAGTGTTAAATGTTAACGGATTTCAGTACCTATTCCGGATTTGGTGAAAATTTCTAGCAGAAGAGTATGGGGCATCCTTCCATCGATAAAATGGACCTTTTCGACACCGCTTTCCAAAGCTTCCAATGCCGAAGTGATTTTTGGGATCATTCCGCCGGAGATCGTTCCATTTGCCATGAGATTCCTTGCTTCGTCTCCAGTAACCGACTCGATGAGCGATGACTGGTCTGCTGGGTCGCTTAGAAGACCGGGGACGTCGGAGAGATAAACTAATTTGGCGGGTTTGAGAGCACAGGCTAGGGCCGCGGCGGCAAGATCTGCATTAATGTTATGCGTTTTGCCGGTTTCCCTGTGTCGGCCAAGTGGGGAGACGACCGGAACCAGCCTGGAGGAAAGAGCATAAAGCACTTCTTCGGTGAGGCAGTGATGCACCTGACCGACCTGACCGATATCGACTTCCTCACCAGATTCATTCTTTCCGGTGAGTTGGGTAGCCTGAAAAATCGAGGTGCCGTGTATCGAGGTTGCACGCCCTCCAAACTCATTAATGGTTTCAACTAGTTCTTGATTGATTTCACCGTGGAGCGTTTGGTCTACAATCTCTATGGCCTGTGGCGTCGTGATACGTAAACCACCGACGAATTTTGCCTCTAGGCCAGACTTTTCCATCGCTGCAGAGATCGCTTTCCCACCTCCGTGGACAATCACCGGCTTAATTCCTGCAACCTCAAGGAAAACAATGTCACGCATCACTTCGCGAACTAAATCTGGGTTATCCATGGCAGAGCCCCCCATTTTAATCAGGAAAGTCTTTCCTCGGAAGCGCTGGAGATAAGGAAGAGCCTTAATGAGGACGGAAGCTTTTTCAGCTGCAGTTGACATAACAAACAGCTTAAAGGTTTGGCGTCTGCTTGACCATCGCGAATGGGAGCTTATCACAGAGTCGTGAAACGGCAGCTGGCCCCTGAAATCCTCGATTCCCTCCCAGGAGACGATCCGGGAGCATTGAGGAGTCGTCGTGATCTTCGGCTTATCAATTTCCTAATGGGAAATGAACGTTGGATTCTAAAGCAAAATCATTGTGGTGGCGTGATTGAACTCGGCGCGGGAGAGGGGAAGTTAACCCAAAAACTCGCGGAGCGAGGGCAGGTGGTTGGATTGGATTTTCAAGAGCGACCGGATGATCTTGAGATCCCATGGCTGGCGGGGGATCTCTTTCAAAACCTTCCTGAGGTGGAAGGTGAAACCGTAGTCGCAAATCTTATCCTACATCATTTTAGAGATGATCAATTGGGCCAACTTGGAAAATTGATTCGAGAGCGTCGTTCCTTGATCGCAGTTGAGCCATGGCGCAGCCGGATCTCGCTTGCCGAAGGTTATGTACTTTGGCCATTGATCAACCGTATCACCAAACACGATATGATGGTAAGTATTCGGGCGGGATTCCGAAATGGAGAATTGCGCAAACTTTTGGATTTGGGAGATGAGTGGGAATGGAAAGAAGAGGTCTCATTACTAGGGGGGCTTCGTGTGCTAGCGTGGCGAAGATGAAGGTAATCGAAATTGCGGGGGGGGGGCTTACCGGGCTCTCGCTAGGTATTGCTTTGAGAGAGCAGGGTGTTCCGGTCACTGTTCGTGAGGCGAGTAGCTATCCCCGTCATCGGGTTTGTGGTGAATTCATTAATGGGGTAACTGAAGATACTCTCAAGAATCTTGGGATCTACGATATTTTCCACGATGCGCTTCGTCACCATTCTACCCGTTGGTGGATGGGGCCGAAACAGATTTTAGAAGCCCGGCTCACTCGCCCGGCTTTGGGGATGTCTCGTTGGGAAATGGATGAACGATTGCGAATTCGGTTCGAAAGTATTGGCGGGAGGTTGCTTACAAAAGATCGTGTTCAGCCCGAACTCAGAGAAGGTTTGGTGTGGGCTGCTGGCCGTCGCCTCGAAAAGGAAAGCCAACTTCTTGGGCTCAAAGCTCATTTTGAAGGCGTTGATCTCAACGGATTCCTAGAAATGCATATCGGAGTGGGAGCTTATGTTGGGCTCACCCCGATCACATCGGATGGGAGCAAGGTCAATGTTTGCGGACTTTTTAAAAAAGGGCCAAGAGCCAAGGGTGTGAATCCAATCGTGGATGCTCTTCGAAACTGCGGTCTTGGTGCACTTTCTGATAGGCTTGAGGGAGCCCAGATGGATCCCGTTTCCCTCACCGGAATTAGTGGTTTCCAATTAGGCGGGCAGCGGGTGCTAGACCGTTTTTGCTCTCTGGGAGATGCCGAGCGAATGATACCCCCATTCACCGGAAATGGGATGTCAATGGCATTTGAATCAGCGGAGTGCGCGTTACCGCATCTCTTGAGTTATTGCGAGGGTGTCGAGACATGGGAAAAGGTGACCGAAGACGTGAGAGATTCACTCAACCATCGATTTCATAAGAGAGTTAGGCTTGCTCTCAAACTCCATCGATGTCTCACGCATGAGGTGGGACGAAAGATTTTGAGCTCGGCCGCTGTCGCAGGCGTCTTGCCATTTAGTTGGCTGCACCGGAGACTTTCCTAATACTACTTACCGGTAAAAAGGTAGCTATGGTAAAGCAGGAATTCCCCGAGGAGAAATTTAGATTTTGCTTTAAGTGACTTAAATTTTGAAGAAGTGGTTGCGGAAACATAGACTGTAAGATCCAAGTCATTTGCCATACGGCGCGCTCTTTTGAGATGCCAGGGGTCACTAACAAGAAGGGCGGAGTTCCACTGTTCGGAACTCATGATCTTTTTAGCTTCGCGTAAGTTATCAATAGTGTTGCTGGATTCTTTTTCAACACGCAAAGCGGTTTCGGGAATCCCCATTCGAAGACAATAATCTGATCCGACCTCGGACTCGGCATGTTTTGCTCCTTTGCCATATCCGCCGGTGAGTATGATGAATTTAGACTTCCCGCTCTTATAGAGTTCAATGGCATGATTGAGCCGCTCCGTGAGGACGGGTGAGGGTTTGTCATGCCAGGCAGCAGCCCCTAGAACAATGATGCAATCCGTATTGCGGTCACGGCTGAGATGTCCAACACGATGGATATCCCAAAGCTGTGCGCCAACGTAAGCGAATACCAAAAGGAGTATCGCGAGAAGGATGCGGCGTCGGCGTCGAGACATTACGGTGTTTCAACAAGAGTTAGCATCAATGTCCCTTACTGTGATTAGGATTCAAGCTGCGATTTATAATATGTCAAAAACACCTCGTTATTCTGATGGGTTTTCACTTCAGCTAGTTCATAGTGTCGTGAGGAGGGAAGAAAATCACCACAGAGTCCCGTAATGGTCGGGGCATCTTTCCCTCCCAAAAGAGTGTGGGGAGCCCAAGTCAGATTTATTTCGTCAATTAAATCAAGTTCGAACAGTTTCCTCGCAAGGCTACCTCCTCCTTCACAAAGAAGCGTGGTGATATCGGGGTTGTCTTTTAGTTTACTTAGAAAGCCAACCAGATCGGTCCGGTGAATTGTAGCTGGAAGTTTGGGTGTTTCGGTAGCGCTTGAAATAATGAGGTGGCGGGGTCCACCCTCCGTGTGAAAAAAAGGATGGCTTTCATCAAACCTACCCCGTTCGGAAATAACGCATCGCCATGGGGCCCTGCCGTTGACTGTCATAGTCATTTGATCAGCCTCTAAAGTAGCACGCCCAATAAGAATAGCGTCTGCTTGCTTTCTGATCTCAAGCAGTCGTTCAAGATCTGCTTTTGAAGTGAAGTGGGCCGGTGATTTCCCAGTCGTAGTAATCTTCCCGTCGGCAGAGATAGCAAGATTAAGAATGACGCGTAATCTGGGCTGTAATGGCGAGATGACTTTTAATGTTTCCCAACATGCCCTGACGTTATGAACACGGAAAATATGAGCGCCCTTGAGAATGCCTTGGGTAAGAAGAGCAACCGTACCCGGGTCCCTTTCACACGGGTCGGGAAGATTAAGAACATCACCAATGATTGTCTTACGTGAAATAGGAAGAAGGACCGGACACCCGAAATTTTTTATCTTTTTGAGCTCGCGAAGGACGAGCAGGTTATCATTTTTTTGTTTGGCAAAATCTAGTCCCGGATCGATTACAATTTGGGTCGATTTCAAACCGGCTGATTTGGCTATTGTGATCTTTTCCTTAAAAAAATCGATCATCGATACCATGAGGTCACCCCAACGTTCGTGAGTGTGGGATACCTTGGGCTGACCCACAGAATGCATAATAAGAAGAGGGACGTGATGTTTTGCGCAAAGTCTCGCATTCCGGTCGTCTGGGAGAGCCGACATATCGTTGAGTAAATCGATTTCGGGTCCAAGGATTTGTTCGACGACTTCGGGTCTCCAGGTATTTACCGAAAGAAGAGCGGGTGAGATTTGTTCGTCGTCTGCGGGTTTTGTTTCGTCCCGAATTCGCGGCCAATCATCAAGAAATGATCTCAGACGTCGAACCTCTTCGTCGACTGAGATGGCTTCGCGGTTGGTGCGGGCGGATTCGGCACCGATATCGATAATGTCCGCACCCTCTTGGATTTGTTTTCTTGCTTGTTCGAGAGCCTTTTTTGGGTCGAGGGTGCCATCTCCGGAGAACGAGTCATCGTTGATGTTGACGATCCCCATCAGAAGGGGACGACGAGGAAATGAAATTTTTCGGGTTGGTGTTTCGAGAATCATGGCGCGTTTAGAGCCTGGCCGTTGTCCTTTGACGTGAGCGAGGTTAGAAAAGGGGCGGCTGTCAGGGCCCAGGTTTCTGGTGTGGGGAAGCTTTCAGCTTCTTTACCCATACATTTGCGCAACATGTCAGTCGCGATGATACCTGGGTTGAGTGCGATTGCAGCCATTCCTTGAGGCAATTCTTGGGAGAGCGATTGCGTGAGTCCTTCGATTGCCCATTTGCTCGCACAATAAGGGGCGACTTCTGGAGAGGTTGATCTACCCCAGCCCGATGAGAGATTGACGATAATTCCTGTTCCTTCTGATAGCATGACCGGGACAGCATGGCGAATGACGTTGGCGGTGCCGTTGATGTTCACGGCCGTGAGTTGATCAAAATCTTGAGGAGAGATTTCCCAGAGAGGAGCAGGTGAATTGATAATGGCTGCGTTATTAATGACCAGGTCAGGGGCTCCGGCAGCTTTGAGGGCTTTTTCGCAAAAATTGGAAACCATGAGGTCGCTTGCGACATCACAGGGAATGAAGTAGCCTTCAGGGAACTTATTTTTGAGATGTTCGAGCGCAATCTCGTTACGTCCGCAACCGACTAAAGTATGGCCTGCTCGAAGGAATTCAGGAACAAGAGCCCGACCTAGTCCCGAGGTGCACCCTGTTAGCCAGATTGTCATTAGACGGTATCCTATGATTGTTTGTGGAGAATGACAATCGTGCTTGCCGCACTTCTTTGTGGCCCCGGGTCCTGCGTGAAAATCGGAAGAAAAAATATTAAAATCTCGGCGAAAATTTTCTCCGCGGGCTGGTGGTTCTTTTGATCCTCCCATCGATGCCTTTGTTAGGCCTTCGGGCCCATTTTTGGCAGACAAGTGAGCGCCTTGTATTCTGTTCAGGTAGTTCGACTCAGAATAGCTCGTTAGAGGAAGGACTTGAACTCGAATCAGCTCTGTCTTCTTCGGTGTCTGCTACTGATGGGAGCGGGGTGACGAGTGGCGCTGAGAGGGGGAATTTACGCTCGAAAATTCCGGGGGCTGTTTCGTTCGCGCTAGCGTAGGCATCTTTCACCATCTCGAGCTTAGCATCGAGGTTGTCGACGTAGTGGAGGGCATAGGCCTCCGGGGTACGCGGCAAGGTAGGAGAACCAAAATCATACTGACCGTGATGGGACGCGATCAAGTGGAGCAGGTGCAACCGGACGTCTTCGCTCGCAGGCTCGATTTCACGCCAGCTTTCCAGAGGGAGGTCGCGCCAGAGTTTGTTGACTAATTCAAGCCCAAGAGGAATATGGCCTAGCATCTCACCGTGTATCAGATGGAGTTGGCTAAAACCGGCTTCAGGGTAGGTGTTTTCCCAGAGTTTACCGCAATCATGAAACAGTACCCCGGCGATCATAAGGTCTCGATTGAGATCAGGGTAAACTCCGCAAATGGCGTTGGCGCTGCGCATCATTTGGGCGACGTGTTCAACTAATCCTCCGCGCCTTGCGTGATGGTTTTTCCGGGCGGCGGCGGTGCGCCGGAAGCGATCTTCAAATTGCTTTACGAATCCATTACAAAGGGCTTTGAGGCGTGGATCGTCTATTTGGGAAAGGAAAGCGATAACGTCAGCCCAGTCGGAATTTTGCTTCTCGCGTGTCGTGGGATCTCCGGCGAGGAATTCGCTTTTTTCTTCGCTGGTGAGAACTCGAAACTTCCATCCTTTTCCATCGACTCCGTATTTGTTTTGAGTCCATTGGCCCGAGAATTGAAGAAGGGTTTCAGGAGCGGTTTCAGCCGCAGAGTGAAATTGCGGATGATTATTCCAGATTTTCAAGGTGATAAGGCCGGTGGCATCGGCAAGATCCCACTCTAGATAGGGTTTGCCGCTCTTTGTTTCCTTTTCGGTGGATTTCTGAACCTGAGCAAAGAAAGAACCTTCGAGTAGGGTCTCGTTTGTGGTGGCTAGTAATTCGCTGATCGACATGGCTCAACAGAGCCGAATCATGTCCTTCACGGATTGAATCCAAAGGAAAAAAAGTCCCTTCGTCGAATACTGGAAGTAACCATCCCCGGTCATCTTGATGAGTCCGCAATCGAGGTTGTGATCAATCTGGCGCTTCATTTCAGATTCGACCTGTTCTAGAACCTCTTCTGGATCTGGCATGAGCAGCTCCTTAGAGGGGATTTTCAGCTTGTTGAGGTGTCGTTGATGATCCGTATAAACCGACTCAAAGCAATTACGCTCGCAGGGAAGATGATCCCAGTGAGCCTCCGGGGTGTGCTTGAGAGTTGGTGAAAACGGATAATTTGTGGTGTGCACGGTGCGACCGTCTGGAGCACGAGCTGATATAGTAACAAAAGCAAACGCGACCTGGTCGTGTTCGCAGAGGCAAACCGCTGCGATAGCTTTGGCCTCTGGATTCCAGAAAAAGCGGAAGTATTGTTGCATGCCTGCCCAATCCCATCCGCTGTCGGTAACATGATCGAACTCTGCTTTCTCAATCTCATGAATTAAACGCGAGGCATTTGGAAAGTGGTCCTCGGAAGGAGGAGTGCGTAACTTAAGGCGATTTTCGACCGGTAGCCGCATGAGCCGAATCCGTGTGAGCAAGTCAAACCATGGGAGGAGGAACCAAAGGGCGGCTCCGAGAAGACCGGCGGCAATACTCCCAAAACCCAGCCAGAAGGTCAGGAAGGAGGCGCCCAAAAAGGTCAGGGCGCCGAGCTTTCGTAAAATCAGCGTCCGACACGAGCGCAAGGCTACGCCTATCACAACACAAGCCAAGACGATGAGAAAATTTTGCATACGGTTAAGTTATTATCGAAAAAGTCTTCCGATCTCCTATCATTGAACAGTTTTAGAAGATTGCCAGCGGTTTCGTCGCTTCTCTTGCGAAAACTTTAACCATTTTCTATGTTTTCGCCATGGCAATTGAACCTTTTCAAGAAATTTGGCCCAAAATTCCCCAATCCGCCTTTGTTGCAGCGAGCGCTGACCTCGTCGGCAGGGTTTCACTAGGTGAAGAATCAAGTATTTGGTATAACACAACTCTCCGGGGCGATATTAATGAAATCGTGATTGGACCCCGCAGTAATGTGCAGGATAACGCTGTGATTCATCTTGCCGATGATTTTGGATGCTATGTTGGAGAATTGGTCACCGTAGGGCACTCAGCGATCTTGCATGCTTGCGAAGTGAAAGACGAGGTGCTGGTGGGAATGGGAGCGTGTGTTCTTGATGGAGCGGTAATCGGGCCACGTTCCATTATCGGTGCGAATTCCCTTGTCACTGGAGGAATGATTATTCCCGAGGGATCTCTTGTGCTGGGGAGTCCGGCTAGAGTGGTCAAGAAGCTCGATCTTAAAGATCAACAGAACATCAAAAGTTGGGCCAAGAAATACGTTCGTAATTCTCGTGTTTTTAATGAGCGAGATTTTGAGCCGAAATAGCTATTCATCCGCTCACTTCGAATCCCTGACACAATTAATCCTCATGGCTTAAAGGAATCGCTGGATCGGAATGAGTTTTAACTCTTTCTTTGGTGCCAGTGGAAAAGGGACCCGCAAGCTACGACGTTGAAATTGAGGGATTGCCTCAAAATCCATGATGGATGGCCTTTTCAGTGGCTTAGGCGTTTTTCACAAAGAAGGTGAGGATAAGACACCATAGGGCTAGAATAATATTCATTAGAGGGAGTTGAAGTGGGAGTGGAAAAAGGTAGATGAGCGATACTGCCGGAATCCAAACAACCCAGTTTGCAATCATAAGTGGAATCACACGGTCAAAAAAGGGTTTTTGCTTAAGGGCGGCTTTAACTTCCTTCACTGATCCATCTTTTTCGATAATCAGATATCCTAAGACCAATTGCCAGACCGCAAAGAAAGGCACCCAAATAAATTCATCGACTAAGGTCTTTTTTAGAATCGTCTGAAAATTAATTTCGTTACCAAATAGCCCCGCTTGAATCCGATAAAGCCAGTCTACCTGCCATCCGTGAAAACCCCAAAAAAGAAGGAGCCATGGAACATGACGAAAAGGTTGTTTCTCGCCGCCTTTCAAGAACAAATTTTGGACCAACCATGGGATAAGGCTGCCAAAAAGCGCTGTCGAAAGAATGGCGAACCAGGGTGAAGATTTTAGTTTGAAATCTCCAAGTTGATCGAGAATCTCTGCGACCGGACGGATTTGATAGTAGGAAATTACTAGAGCCAATCCAATCACCCAGAGCACTGCGCCGGGTAGGATATTTGATTTTGCCCCGCCCCAACCCAATCGGACGACTTCGCTTAGATGACCTCGCACTCCTGATTTATAAAGTGCGGGACCCCAAAATTCTGTAAAAAAATTACGGTGTGCGTTAGCCTAAGCGTATGAACAAGTCGCTTGATGATCTCCTCGATAGCATGCCCGAAGAAAATGCGCCGAAGGAAGAGCTCGACGCCTTTGTTGAGGAGGTTTTATCCACTCCTGGAGGAGAAGCGTTGATTCGAGATTTTGCTGGAAAGATCACAGATGGAGGACCTCTTGATACCATGCTCAAGGAGGAAGAGGCAGAGCTCGCAAATCTTAAACTAAAAAGTCCCGCTCGCTTAATTTTCAGGATCGAATTGCCGGGGACCAAACCGTTGGTGTGGCGCCGCTTCAGCTTACCTGCCGATTGTGCCTATTTTCACCTTCATTGCGCCATTCAGGATTCTTTTGGATGGCAGAATTCGCATCTCCATCGCTTTGAGATCTGGGAGAATGGTCGTCGAGAACTGACCTTCAGTCTTGGACGGGAAAACAAACCCTCAGACGACGACTACTGTGAAATCGAAAATGGAGTCCTTGATCTCTTCCGTGAGAGTATTTCGGAGTTTATCTATCTTTATGATTTTGAAGATAACTGGCGCCACAGGGTAATCATAGAAGATTTCGCGCAGGCTGGAATAAAAGGCACCTCGGGAAAAATGATCGCACACCTTCACGGTGGCGAAGGGCACGGGCCACCGGAAGGCTGCGGAGGCGTTGGCGGTTTCGCAGAATTTTTGGAAGGGAGACATCCGCTGTGCGAAAAGTTTGAGGCGTCGGTTCTAGTAAAATTCAAAACGGAGCAGCCTGATTTTTCCAAACTCGTCTTGCGTGACCCGGCCGAGCTGTTGCGCTGGAAATAAGATTTGGCTGTTGTTTGAAAAGATGACCGTAGGTCTATTTGAGGAAGGGGCTAGAGCACTCTTGATAGAAGGGATGATCTTGGTTCGTTCTGACTTGGATGAAAGGTGTCGCCTTAATTATTACGTTCTTTTTGTCGATTTGCAGTTTCTTGGCCGCCGAGGAAAAATTTTCACCCGAGCTTTATGCATTCTTCAATGGAACACCTAGGGTTCCTTTCGAAAAGGAGGCCGAGTTCTTTAAAGAAACTGGTTATGCGGGAATCAGTCAGGTCTATGCCAATGGGACGGGGAAGAAACTTGAGGAACGGGTTGCGGCGTATGAAAAATCGGGGGTGCGGGTTCTAAGTGTTTATCTATCTGCTACTAAAGACCCGATCAAGGAGGAGGCGGTCAAGGGATTGGCTAATCGGGGTGGCATGATTGAGCTGACTGTAAAGACCATTACTCCGGAGGTGGTTGAGTCGATTCGAAGAACTGCGATGATGGCAGAAGATTTGAAGATTAAAGTGGCCTTGTACCCTCACGCTGGAAACGCGGTTGCGACGATGCCGGAGGCTATGAGTTTAATCGATAAGGTTGGTCATCCAAATCTGGGCGTGATGTTCAATTTATGTCACTTTTTAAAAAATGAAAAAGCGGAGGACCTTGAGAAGGTTTTGAGCGTCGCAGCTCATCGCTTGTTTGCGGTGGGCACTTGCGGAGCCGATATAGATGGAAAGAGCTGGGGTCACTTAATTCAGACTCTTGATCAAGGTGATTTTCCACAGATTCGCCTTTTAAAAGCTCTCAGAAAGATGGATTTCAAAGGTCCGGTGGGCCTTCAGTGTTATGCCATCAAAGGTGATCCTCGAGTCAATCTCACCGCTTCGATGAAAGCTTGGCGGAAATTGCTAGACGAGCTTAACAAGGGTACTTAGCAGGGTTCGCTGTCTGTCATTACTAGCGGTTCTTGATTTGCCAACGGAGTGGTTTGATTGTTGTGTTAGTTGTGGCCAGTTCGATGACAGCTAATGATTTTGCCTTCTCCCCCGACAGTGAGCTCTGGTTGGTGAATCGGTATGCAAATGGCTTGCTGTTTGGACCAGCGGCCGTGTTGTTACAAGTTGCGCATCCGCGAGTGGCACAAGGGGTAGCGGATCATTCAGATTTTCGAGAGGACGCATTGGGGCGGCTGCGTCGAACACTTTCGACCGTGAATCGGATTGCCTTTGGGACGAAAGAGGTGGCGGAGAAAATGCGTGCTCGTTTAAAGGAAGTGCACGGTGGAGTGAATGGTGCGATATCGGACAGAATGGCTGGACCGAAAAAGTACTCCGCCTTTGAGCCAGATTTGTTGATGTGGGTTTTGGCGACCTTGATCGATGCTTCGATTAAAGGATATGAATTTGTATGGGAGCCACTTTCGAGCGAGCGAAGGGAGAATTTTTACCGAGATTTTCGGAGGTTTGGGACTTATTTTGGTCTTGGGGAGGACGTGGGACCGCAGGACTATCTTGAATTTGTAAAATATTACGATGAGATGCTATCAGGAGATCTGCTTGGCAGTCATCCGCTTTGTGCGGAGATGGCGGCGGCGGTTGTTTCGCCCCAGAAGCCGTGGCGGGACCGGTTGCTTGGGAAGGCGGGAGATTTTTTGCCGATTGAGACGGTGCCGGATTTGATCCGTGAAAAACTGGGGTTGGAGTCGACGAGCTGGAGTCGAGGGCGGATGAAAGTTTTGGAGAAAGTGGCCCCAGTGGCATTCCGGACTTTACCAAAGTGGTTCACCTATTATCCGGAAAGTTATCGCGCTGAGAAGAGCATGGAAAATTAGCTGCTAAAAAAGCAGAGCCCATTTCAGGCGCTGCTTTTTGAAATTTTGTCTTTGCAGGCTTCACACCCGCTGACTTTCTCAGGCGCTCATTGCTTCCACCGGTGGTGCAAAGGTGGTGAGTGGAATGCCTTGGACAGCTGTTTTATATTCTTCCATCGTGGGAGTCCTTCCTAGGATGGCAGAAAGCACAACAACTGGTGTAGAGGAGAGGAGTGATTCCCCTTTCTTGCGATCCGAGTCTTCCACGACACGACCTTGAAAGAGGCGGGTTGAGGTCGCCATGACAGTGTCACCTTTTTCTGCTTTTTCTTGGTTGCCCATGCAGAGGTTGCAGCCGGGGCGTTCTAGATACATCATATTCTCGTATTCAGTACGGGCGGCGCCTTTGGGATCATTATCGTTGAACTCAAATCCAGAGTATTTTTGAAGCATATCCCAATCTCCTTCGGTCTTCAGTTCATCGATGATATTATAAGTTGGGGCAGTGACGACGAGAGGGGCGTTGAATTTTACTTTGCCTTGGGTATCTTCAAGATTTTTCAGCATCCTCGAAACGATTTTGAGGTCCCCTTTATGCACCATGCAGGAGCCGACGAAGCCTAGATCGATATCCTTGTTACCCTCGTAGTAGGAGAGCTCTCTGATGACGTCGTGAGTGTAACGCTTAGAGATATCGTTGTTGTGAACATCAGGGTCGGCGATCATAGGTTCGTCGATGATATCTAGATCAACAACCATCTCTGCGTGATAACTAGCGTTAAGATCCGGGGTGAGTGGGGGGGTCTCTCCGGAGCGAATACCGTCAATGCGTTTGTTGGCGATTTTGATCAAGCCACTGAGAACCTCTTTTTGGTTGTCCATTCCCTTGTCGATCATGATCTGGATACGGGACTTGGCGATTTCAAGTGACTCAATGAGTGTGTCGGGCTGTGAAATGCAGATTGAGGCTTTGGCCTTCATTTCAGCGGTCCAGTCGGTAAAAGTGAAGGCTTGGTCAGCAAGAAGCGAGCCGAGGTGAACCTCGATAATACGGCCCTGAAAAACGTTGTCGCCCCCAAATTTATCAAGCATCTGTGCTTGTGTGGCATGAACGACGTCTCGGAAATCCATGTGTTCTTTAAGAGCGCCTTTGAAGGTTACTTTGACTGATTCGGGGATTGGCATGGATGCTTCTCCGGTGGCGAGGGCGAGAGCGACCGTGCCGGAGTCAGCTCCAAAAGCGACGCCTTTTGACATTCGAGTGTGAGAGTCGCCACCGATGATGATAGACCAATCGTCTACGGTGAGATCGTTGAGGACTTTATGAATTACGTCCGTCATAGGATGATATTTATCATCGGGGTCACGACCAGTAATGAGACCAAAGTCATTCATGAATTTCATGAGTTTTGGAATGTTGACCTGTGCTTTTTTATCCCAAACCGAAGCGGTGTGGCAGCCCGACTGGTAGGCTCCATCGACGACTGGTGAAATGGTGGTGGCAGCCATAGCTTCAAGCTCTTGCATCGTCATGAGCCCAGTGGTATCTTGTGAGCCAACAATGTTGACGTTAACTCGGAGGTCAGATCCAGCATGGAGGGTGATACCGGGAGTCGTTCCGACAGCGTTTTTGTTGAAGATTTTTTCTACCGCGGTCAGGCCTTGTCCTTCGTGTGAGATTTCCTGAGATGGTGAGAAGACAACGGGTGCTTCAATGCCGAGAGTTTTGGCAGCAAAGGTTTGGAGCTTTTTACCAAAGACGATAGCGTAGGATCCACCGGCTTTCATAAATTCCATTTTCTGTGGCGTGAAAGCTTTTGAGATATCGATGAGTTCTGTTTCGCCCTGATAAAGCTTCTTCTCTTTGGTGTTGATGGTGAGGACGTTTCCAGTGTCAACCGAGTAGGCATTCTCAAGGATGGCTTCGCCTTCCTCATCGAGGATAGGGTTGCCGTCGTCGTCTTTCTTTTTGACCCAGTTCTGAAGATCGAGACCGATGCCTCCGGTGACGTCAACGGTGGTCAGGAAGATGGGTGAAATACCATTTGTTCCCGCAACAATCGGGGCGAAATTCACAAAAGGAACATATTTGCTGGCTTGCTTGCCAGTCCAGAGAGCGACGTTGTTCACGCCAGACATACGGGAGGACCCGACACCCATGGTGCCTTTTTCAGCGATAAGCATGACACTCTTGTCTGGGTGAAGACGTTGGAGGGATTCAATTTCTTGCTGAGCCTCAGGCGAGATTAGGCATTTTCCATGAAGTTCCCGGTCGGAGCGTGAGTGGGCTTGATTACCGGGTGAGAGAAGATCGGTAGAGATATCTCCAGTGCCAGCGACATAAGTGACAACCTGAATTTCTTCTCGAATTTCAGGAAGTTTGGTGAAGAACTCGGCTTTGGCGTAGCTCTCAAGAAGATCTTTTGCGATGGTGCTGCCGGCGTTGTAAGCAGCGTCAAGCTGATCCATATCAGCGTCGTAAAGAAAGACCTGCGTCTTGAGCACCTTGGCAGCTTCGGTTGCGATTTCAGGATCGTCGCCAAAAGCCAAATTTAGGAGGACTTCCATAGATTGCCCGCCCTTCATGTGGGAAAGGAGCTCGAACGCGAATGAGCGGGTGATTTCGGGAACAAGGTCTTTCCCGAGAATAATTTGCTTCAGGAAGTTTGCTTTCTCGACTGCTGCAGAGGTGGTACCAGGGAGAGTGTTGTAGATAAAGAAGTTAAGAGAATCTTCCCGGTGCTGGTGTGAAGGATCCTGGATTTGGGCGATGATTTCGGCGAGAAGCTGGCCCCCGTCAATGGGTTTTGGGTGTAGGCCATTTTCTTTGCGTTCTGCGATTTCCTTCAGGTATTCTTGGTAGAGGCTCATTTTTTGGGCGATAGGTTAAAGCTGTAAGGGGTCTTGGTTGGCAGCGATTGCTCTGAACACGACCCGCTGGGGAGATTCTAGGTCGGAATCAGGGGAAGGTGAACCGCGAAAATAGGGAAATCGAGGATTTTTCAGGATTTAACTCCTACTCTTTTTTTAGTCTTAAGGGCATGTTTAGATTGAGCTAGTTGAATCAAACTTGAGCTTTTTCTTCCTCAGTTCTTCTCACCTTTCTTGGGACGAAAATTGGAACTGACTGGGTTTTTAGCTGATGTATGGGAGGACCCTAGCCTATGCGGAAGTGGATGGGTTAGATCGATAGGATTTGAAAGCTTTGAGTCGATGGTTCAGTACGTGAAGAAGCCCGGGCTTCGTGGGAAGCGCCGGGCTTTCATAAAGGCTGTGTTATTACCTACTTGAAGCGGTAGAATCCATCTGGATTATGCATTAAGTAAAGATCCTTAGGATTACGTCGCGGTAGGATCATATAGTGATTTCCGTTATCATCGATTGCAGGAGTGAGGCCATTCTCGATGGCAGCACTGCGGGTTGGGGTTGGGGCAGCACTCTTGGCGTCGGGATTCTTGAGAAGGGCGGTTTCGTGGATGCGGTTCACCACATGGTCGGCCCACTTTAGCTTTACGGCATCGTCGCCAAACTCGGTCCAATCCCCTGAGACAGTTTTTTTGTACATCATTTCGATAAACTCGTCGGAGGTGATGCCCATTTTTTCAGCAATGGGATCGGCAAGGCGGGCCCACCATTTCTTCAAGTCTTCGACGTTCTCTTTTTGTTCGGTGAGGTTCATGCTGGAGAACATGAAGCTTTGGCTGATTTGGTGGTGCAGAATGATAGCATTTGGGTAAACGAATGATTTTTCGGCGAGAGTAGTAATAGTAGCTGCCATGGAGGCCGCGAAAGATTTCACGACAACGTAAATCGGTGCTTCTGATCCTTCCATAGCTTTGAGAATACGATATCCTGCCATGACTGAACCACCTGGTGAGTCATCAATCACGATGAAGATAGGCTTCTTCGGGTCTTTGTTGTTGAAGTAGTTGATGCGTGTTGTTACGCGGTCGGCGAGGGCGCCGGTAACGGCTCCGTTAAAGGGGATTCGGCGATCAGAAATGACAAGAGTACCATTTTTTTTCAGGGGGTTGTCAAGGTAGAGGGGTTCGGCATTGGCGTAGTTGTCGCGCTTCTTCTGGGTTTCAATTTCGCTAATCTCCGCCATCAGTCCGGAAGTTTTCATAGATGAGTCAGCTTGAAGCACTTTCAATTCGGCGGCTAGTTTCTCTGCTTCGAGTTTGGCAAGAGTAGAATCACGGGTCAGATCTTCCTTTTCAGCCATAAACTTGGCGATTTGTTCGATTTTATTTGAGCTTTGAGTCGCAGTGGCATGTGCAATTTTCTCGCTTAGAAGTTCCTTTTCAAGCTTGAGGCGAGCAATCTCCGCACGGAGTTCGATTGTATCATGTTTCGACTTAGCTTCAGCGTAGGCGTTGAGAATAGAGAGACGCTCGGTTTCGGATTTTGCTTTGGCGATTTCGTCGACTTCTTTACTTTTTGGGGCTGGCTTTGATTCGGTGGCTTTCTCGGTTTTAACCGGAGGTTTTCTATTAGCTTGCTCCTTTTTAGGACGCTTTGCGGCCTTGTCTTTTTTAGGCTCCTTCTTGTTGTTAGCCTTACCTCCCGTGTGAGAAGGCCCTTCGGCGGGCTTCTCGGCTTCGGCGGGCTTCTCGGCTTTGGCGGGCTTGTCGGCTTTGGCGGGCTTGTCGGCTTTGGGAGGCTTGTCGGCTTTGGGAGGCTTGTCGGCTTCGGCGGGCTTAGCGGCTTCGGCGGGCTTGTCGGCTTCGGCGGGCTTAGCGGCTTCGGCGGGCTTAGCGGCTTCGGCGGGCTTAGCGATTGGGTCGGCGGTAGCTGCGAGTGTAAGTGCAGCTGCGAGAGTTAGACTGAGTTTCAGCATGCTAGGATAACGACACCGGGAGCGTAGCTTATCAATCTTTTTCCAAGAATCAGGCGGATCGCAAGGCGTCTCGTTTGGTTTTTTGGCGACGGCTCATCAAAATGAAGAATAGGATCATGGTTAGAATGAAAATGACGGCGCCAAGTGCAACCAGGTGTTTGGCTTTTGTGGCCATCGCATCTGACTCTTCCTTAACGCTGGGTGGTTTTGAATCAGGGGAGTATAAGAAGACGAGCGAATCATTACGCATTTCAATGGATGTTAGTTTGCGCAGGATTTTCAGGAGCTCCGGAATATTCTCTGGATCGTCTTCAGCTTTTTGTTCGAGTTCGCCGGAGATCAAGAAACGTGAAATTCCGGAGAGGAGTTCTTCGGGGACTTCTCCTTTGCTCGGTGTGATTTCTGAGACGTTGAGGATTAGTTTTCCGTCGGTGAGGAGGGGGGTCCCCGTAAAGGTTCCGTTAAGGTTGTTTTCCCGTGATTCGATTTTGAGGGAACTGCGAACAAAGTTGGGGAGTTTGGCGGTAGAATTGAAGGGTAGGTGAATAGTTCCGCTGATGTCGGTAGGGGTAATTTTTTCAAAGTGAAATTGGCCCCGATAGCTTTTTAGGATCTCAAAGTGGGCGATCGCAAGATTGAGATCTTGTGCGGATAGCGAGAGTTGGGCGGCACGATCATTGCTGACCTCATGGTCGAAATGGCGGAGGCGATTGAAGAGTGAATTGAATTCTGTCTCGTGTGCCTTTGGATCGGCGATGGGAGCAGGGTTGGCTATCTCTTCGGTGAAAGTTTTGTAAGCGTTCGTTTGCTTTTTGAGGAAGTATCCAGCAGAGCTGATGAGGACAAGAATGACCAACGCCATCACGATTAGGATGAGACAGCCCGCAAAAGGCGAGCGTGGGGCATCTTTTGGAGCATGATCTGAATTGGGCACGGGGCGGTTTGGCATTTTGGTGGGCTGAGATCAATGGATTTGAGATTTCAAAATAGGAAACTATGCTACTGCGATGGAAAGCGGGCGGGGAACTATCATTCGATTGACTAAGTTGACCGACACCAGCCTGATCGTGCATTGGATAAGCGAAGAGGCTGGCTTAATCAAAACGGTTGCGAGGGGTGCACGCCGCCCAAGGAGTGTTTTTGCAGGTAGGCTGGATCTTTTTGTCGAAGCAGATTTCGAGTGGGAAAGGAGTAAAAAGGGTGAATTACATCATCTTAAAGAAGTTTCGGTGTTGGATTTTAGGGAAGGGCTGAGGTCTAGTTATCGGGACGCCTTGGTGGCAGGATACTTTGGGCAGTTGTTGGAACTGGTTCTAGAGCTAGATCACCCGGAGCCGGGAATGTGGGATCTTCTGAGACGCGGTCTGGAGCATTTGGAGACAAATGGTGCAAGCCGTCGGGCAATGTTTCACTTTGAGCGGGAGGTGGCACGGATGTTGGGACTGGGAAAAGGTGCCCACCTTGGTATTTTAAAAGTCTACGGCAAGCTTCCCAATACTAGAAATCATTGTCTGGAACTTCTTGGGCAAAAGTGAGAGAAGGTTTCGTTAACTCGCTTTTCCGATATTAAATCATGCCGACAATTTTTAAATCTTCGCTACCAAAGCTGGAAAAGCTGCTTGGCAAATCTCTTGTGGATGCTTCGCGAGATGATCTTCGGAATCTGGCCGATGATCTTGTAAGGAAGGCTAGGGCGGAACTAGAGACGGATCTCTTATCAAAACAGGATTTGGTTGAGGGGCTTGAGCTCCGAGGTCAACTACATCGCTATCTAGGAGAACTTGAAAAAGCGCGGGATGATTACGCAGATGCGCTCTCTCTCCTGGGGGAAATCCGCGATGCCGAGGAGATTGTGGGCAGGATCTGTGCCGGACTAGCTGGTGTATACGATCTAGCGAGCGAGAGTTTGAAAGCAAAATCTCACTACAAAGAGGCCATCGAAACGCTCAAAGGTCTTGAGCCTCTGCCGGTGGAGGATATCGCGGAGTTGAAAAACAATCTCGCGTTCATTTATGAGTCGGAAGAGAATTATGACAGAGCTGAAACGTGTTTTTTGGATGCCTTAAAGTCCTGTTACGAAGAATTTGGATCGAATCATAAACAGACCGCAGCTTATTACAATAATGTGGGAAGTTTTTACTTCAAGCTAGGGCATGATGAACAGGCCGGTAAAATGCATGGAGAGGCGCTCAAAGCCCGAGTGATTTTGTTTGGCGAGTCACATTTTGAGTCTGCGCAGAGTTATGCAAACTTGGCTTTGGTTTTAGTAAGGAGCGGGAAGGTGGTTGAGGGCCTAGATCACTTTGAGAAAGCGCTTTGCGGGTTTGAATCAAATTTAAAGGTTTCGGGTTCTGACTATCAAATTGTAGCGGCCAATTACCGCGATGTGCTTGAATCAATGGGGGATGAAAGATCGGTGGAAGCTCTTGATCAGAGACTCGTGAAAAATAGTTTGGTTTAGTTCCCGCTTGAAACTTTAGTGGGCCATTTCTGGCTGGTGAGCCAGCCATGAATGACTTCGGGACTTCGAGTTAGATTGCCAATTACTCGATAGTTAGAGCGTTGGAGGCTGAGGGCTTCTTTGCGGTTCTCATCGACTACGCAAAAGGGGCGAGCTCCTGAGGAATGGATAAAGCGAATGTCCCCGGTCTTTGGAATAACAACAAAAGCGACATGGTTGTCGAGGCCGACAATGTGGACGCCCGGGCCACGTTCTATAGCCTGGTCGACGAAGGTGTCGTAGTCCTGCCCGACACGAATCGTCATCATCTTTTTCGATATGAAGGTTTCGATAATTTGTTGAGAAGGCTGCTGTGCGAGTCGGATACGCTCAACGCCAAATCCGGCATCGCGAAGGATAGTGGAAACAAAATATCCACAGGCTATCTTTCCTGACCCCGGAGTTTGGCAGATACCATTGAAATCCCAAGGCGTTCCTAGCCAGCAGTTCATCATGGAAGGAAGTGTTTGTTCAAGAGTGCGTTGGCTTTCAGTGACTACATCTGAAATCTCTCGTGCGGTGCGGGCTTGTGAATATTTTTTGGAAAGATTGAGCCTTTTCTCCGCAAGCTCGGAGATTAGCTTCTGGTAGCGCTTTGGGTCAGGTTCGGAAATTTCCTTGGAAAGAATCTGATTGGCTATCTTTTGCTGATAAAAATTAACAAGTAAATCACGGTAATTCCACCCTGCGTAGGCGCTGCCTGCGAGAATAAGAAGAATGAAAAGCCGCCGCAGTTTTTTCATCAGAGTCTGAAGATCTTAAATAAAGCCAAAGAGTTCACCACTCAAACTTTATGGAAAGGGTGGCATTACGGCCGGGCATATTTTGGCCAGATCCATGGATTCGGTATGCTTCGTTGGTAAGGTTTTCGAGCGCGAAATTGAGCTGGAGAACTTCGGATGTTTGCCACCCAGCATAAAGTGAAGCAACGACATAACTAGGAGTGCCACCGACCGGAATGCGCTGGGTATCGTTGGCGGCGAGTTTTGAAAGGTTATCCTGACGAGAGGCAGCTTCGATACGTCCCGAGATCCAATATTGGTCGGAAGAGGCGGTCCAACGGAGGTCTAGAGCGCCGTTGAGAGGGTTGAGGCGGCGAATAGTGTCGGTGATGTCACCTATTTTCTGCTCACCATTCTGCCATGAGGCATGCGCGAGGAGGCGCCACTGGGGGTGGAGCTTCCAGATGGCTTGACTTTCAAAACCATAGACGAAGCCTTCAGATCCATTGGTAGTGGCGAGCCCCCCCATACCGTCGTTGATTCGAATGATGCCGTTGTTGATAAATGTGTAGTATCCGGAGAGTTCAAGGGAAAATTCAGAGTCGTTGAAGCGGGTGCCAAATTCACTTGTGAGGTATTTCTCTGGGTCAACGTCGGGCGAACCATTTTCGTCTAGTCCGTTGAGGGAGAATTGTCGGCCGGTTAAATCGTCGAGATTGGGGGCACGGAACGCTTGGGAAGCTCCACCAAAAATCGTCCAGAAATCATCAAGTTCATACTGTCCACGGAGAGAGAGAGAGAGGTTGTCCCAAGAACCGTCACCGATTTGATCGACAATTGCTCCGTCTGGGCGATAACCGTCCCATTGGGCTTGGATATAGGTGAAACGTGCTCCGGTATCGTAAGCGAAGCGTTGACCGATAGCGCCCGTGTAATTCGTAAAGACGCCGATGGATTCATAAGTTGAGTCATCGGCGATAGGTCGATTTGAGGGGCGGGGAGTGCTATTACGGAACCCCTGAGAATCGATCTGGTCGTGAAAGTAATCAGCGCCCCAAACAGTTTCTCCAGTCCCAGCCACTAGGCTTAAACCAAAGGTATCGATATCGAGGATACGAGTATCGGAACGGCCGGATTCTCTGACGCGAAATTCAGAATCCTGGGTGCGCTGGAAAGAGATGGTGGCTTGATAGCGGTCGATCCAGGAAGAGTTGGCATTGGTTTCTTCGAATCGGAGATAAGTGAGTGAGCGTTCTTGATCGTAATCGCGGCTGAGGTCGGTGCCGGCGGTTGTGAAAGAGCTTCCTTGAGTCCAGCCCGGATTGTGGATGGTATTGTGCCAGCGGGATAGATCGTTCTGGTCGAGATGGAAGTGGGCAAGGGTGAGAGTCTGAGACGGGTTTAAGGCATATTCGAGCTTCAAGTCATGGCTGAGTTGGGAATAACCGGTACCGCGCATCGTGCCGAGACCTGAGTCACGAATGTCACCAATGTCGCTCGCGGAGTATCCCAGCATGATGCCCCATTTTTCGCCGACACCAAAGCGCTGCTCGATGCGGCCAAGGTGGGATTTGGAATTTGTGTCGAAGCGGTAATAAGCAGCTCCACCGGAGAAGGGCTCATTTTCTTGCCGAAAGTTAGAGGACTTGGAAAGGGTGTTTACGGTGCCACCAATGGCGTCTGAGCCAAAGAGCACCGAACCCTGTGATTTGATAAGTTCTAGGCGATCGATGGCTTGCGCGTCGAGGGTGTTCCAATACTGAACTGGGCCGTTACGCCAAGTCGAATTATTGAGTCGAATACCATCTTGGAGGAGAAGGTTTTGGCGTCCGGTGAAACCACGAATGTAAGGTGATCCATGACCGGGCGTAGTCTGTTGGACGAGAACGCCAGGAGTATTTAGAAAAGCTTGGGGTAGGGTGCGGGTGGCGTTTTCGAGTAGGTCTTTGGCGGTGAGGATATCTAGGGTATAGGGAACTTCTTTGGTTTCTTTCGTGGTCCGATTTGCGGTGACGACGATCTCGGGGAGGATTTCTTGGGCGATGATCGAGATTGGGAAAAGAAGAAGAATAGCTCTCATGAAGACGGTCTAAAAACGTTCTTAGTAAAGGGAATCTTAGACAAAAACCCGCGATGGCGATTTGCCTTGCGGGTTTTTTGAAAAGGTCGACCAGGAAGGGATTCTACTCCATAGCTTTTGCTTCTAAAGCAGCTGTATATTGACGCTCTTCCTCGTGGGAATGAATGCGGAGGTTAACCTTAACTCCCTCACGCTCGGCGGCGGCCTTGGCTAGGCTACGAATGGTGGAAGCAGTGAAACCTTGACGTCCGATCAAAGTCGCTACGTCTGGTTGGCTGAGGACAAGTCGGAAATTTACTCGATTATCACCCGATTGTCCGATGCGGAGTTCGGCCAGTTTGGGGTCTTTGATAAACTGGAGAGCGATGTATTGGATGAAATCCTTAAGTTGGGCGGTGATTGTTTCCATGACGTAAAAGTGGTTCGGAGTGTGGCGGGAGTAGGAGGGATTGAGAAGGAATATTTATGGGAAGGAAAATCAATCTATCGGAATTGGGATTTACAGCGGATTTGAATCCTTAAAACAGGCGTGTTTTGAACTTGCGCAAAAATGGCCGGACGCTTGAAATGGCAGGGGAGTCTAGGGGATTTTCCACTATTTAAAGATTGTTTACATCTTTCCGAGGAGGTTGTGGCTCTCCGACGATAAAAAAGTTATGGGGGTAATAAAAGTAGGGTGGGAGAAAGAAGTGATTAGAATTTTAAAGCAATTCCAGTGGTGAGGGTGGAATCCGTGGATTTTAGTGTTGCAGCAGGGGTGTTGTCTTTGGTCAAAGCCCAAGCGATGCGCCAAGCAAGATTCGGAGTGATGTTCGTGTCGAGTTTCGCGCGGGCTGAAAAAATGTAATTCTGGCGGTCGGACGGGTCAAAAATCCCAGTGATATGCTGACTGAAGTTGAGGTTTTCACTAATCTGCCAAGTGAAATTTTGCGCCGCCGTAACTGAAAAGAAATCTTCGGTCAAACCACCAATTTTCTCAAATATCATGCTAGGCCCAGCTTCTACGCTAAGCGTGATATCGTTCTGTTTAAGGAAGTAGTATCCTGCTGTTGCGCTCGGGGTGAATCGAAAGGAAACGTCAGCGATGTCGTCGCGGAAGTATCCGAGGCTCCCTCCGAGGAAGTGGGTTTCATTAAAAACTCGGTTGTGTTGGATGTTAGTGCGCAGCGAGTCGGCGCTGGTATCACCGCCGTTCTCGGAAAAACTGTAGGTGAGCGATAGGAATGTCTCATCGTCTTTTTTTCGGTATGCGCTATCGACTGAGGTTCCGAGAAAGAGGCTGTCAGAGTTCCCTTTGGCAAGAGAGTGACTAAGGGCGGCAGTAGTAGTCCACCCCATCTTGATCTCTTTTGGTTTTTTGTCTTTCGGTTTTAAGGTCATACGATCCGGTTTGGTCGACTTCTTAAATCCTCCCGACGAGTAAGAGAGACCGGTTAGAAGAAGAATATCAGACTTATCTTGGCTCCCGGCCGGAGTGCTATCGTATTGATAGCGAAGAGCTGTACGAAGCGACCAATCTTCGGTCAGGAGGATTTGGATTCCTGCTTCAGCGATGAAGAGAGTATCGCCAAGGTCAGAGGCCTTAGGGGTCAAGATAGTTGACTGCCAGATCTTCAGTTCCTTGTTGAATTTGTGCTCAAAATTTTGAGCTAGTCTGAGTGAAAAATAATCGGCCCTCAATTTGTCTTGGTTTTCCCAAGTGTAACCGGGGCCGGTTTCGAGTGAGAGCTTGGTCTTATCGTTTTTAAAAAAGTAGTAGCCGAGTGTGACTCCAGTATCGAAGCGGTAGTCAAGGTCGGCGATTTCGTTGTTGAGAAATGAGCTGAAGGTTCCAATGAACCATTGATTGCCAATAAGGTGATTGTATTGGCTGAAAATTCGGAGGCTGTTGGTGGTAGCAGTGCCGTTGTTTTCCGAGTAGAAAAAATCGGCGCCAAGGTGCCCTTCGTTTTGGTCTTTTTTATAAGTGGCGAGTGCCTGAAGTCCGTAGTTGTTGCTGTTAGTATTTCCTTGAGCGAGTCCAATGCTAGCCGCTCCGGTGATTTCCCAAAGCGGGTCCTTTTTTGTGTCGGTTACGGTCAGCGCACTCAAGAAGTCACCGGGAGAATATGTCTCTGATCCTGAAAGAGGGAGTAGCAAAAAGATTGAGAGACGTAGTAGTAACAGATTAATCTTCATTGATTTGAATGGGTGATGCGTCTTTTCTAGTGGGCCGACACTAGATGATCTCGCTGCAGTCGAGGCGATCCATTGTCGGCGAATATATCGGCTTGAGAGAAGCTGGTAATAGGGAGGCTTTTTTTAAGAACCGCAGACTATTTTAGGCCAAAAAAAGCGGCAACATTGTGGGCGCGCTTTAGATGGGTCTCTGTTTCTCATTCTAGCGTTTCTTTTTGCCACCGCCTCCAAGGAGATCTTCAAGGCCGCCCATGTCATTCATGTTAGGCATTCCTCCACCTTTACCTCCCATAAGCCCTCCGAGGCCACCAGCTCCAGCGCCACCCATGCCACCTAATTGTTTCATCATGTCCTTCATTTTCCCTTTGGACTTCATCATTTTTTGCATCTGGCCGAACTGCTTCAGGAGCTGGTTGACTTGTAAAATAGTGGTGCCGGATCCTTTGGCAATACGCTTACGGTGGGGCGCTTTGATAAAGATAGGGCGAGAGCGTTCACGCTTAGTCATTGAGAGAACGATGGCTTCCATTTGCTTGATTCGCTTGTCGTCGAGGGCGCCGGTGGGAAGTTGTTTTTTAATCTGCCGGAAGCCAGGAAGCATTCCGAGGATACCATCGAGGGGGCCGAGGCTCTGAATCATTTTCATCTGCTCGAGGAAGTCGTTGAAGTCGAATTTCCCGGACTGCATCCGCTTGGCGGCTGACATCGCTTTTTTCTCGTCAATCTTCTCTGAGACCTGCTCAACCATTGAGACCACATCACCCATGCCGAGGATTCTGTCGGCCATACGGTTGGGGTGGAACTCGGCGAGGTTCTCCATTTTTTCGCCTTCTCCAATATATTTGATGGGTTTGCCGGTGACGGCGCGCATGGAAAGGGCGGCGCCGCCTCGGGCGTCACCATCTAATTTTGTTAGAATGAGACCAGTGATCCCGACCTCCCGATCGAATGTCTGGGCGACGGAAACAGCTTGCTGACCGGTTGCGGAGTCAGCAACTAGGAGTGTTTCACCGGGGGAAAGAAACTTGTGAAGAGCCTTGAGCTCATCGAGCAGATTGGTGTCTAACTCTTGGCGGCCGGCGGTGTCAAAAATAACGACGGTGCCATTTTGTTCCTTAGTCCATTTGATAGCGCGTTTGGCTGTCTTGACGAGATTGGTTTCGCCTGGATCGGGAGTAAATACGGGAACATCGACTTGTTCGGCAAGCTTCGCGAGTTGGTCGATCGCTGCGGGACGATAAAGATCAAGTGCAACAAGGAGGGGGCGCCGGCCTTCTTTTTTGAGGCGAAGTGCTAGTTTGGCGGCTGTCGTAGTTTTTCCAGCGCCGTTAAGACCGCAAAGAAGGACGTATCCGGGAGGGTTAAGATTGATGGGGGCTTGATCACCGCCAAGGAGTTCGGTGAGTTCGTCCTGGAAGATCTTAACGATCTGTTCACCCGGTTTGATCGATTTCAGGACGTCTGAGCCTTGGGCTTTTTCCTTAACGTTAGCGATGAAGTCTTTCACGACTCCGAGCTCAACGTCGGCTTCTAAGAGGGCGAGACGAACTTCCCGGAGGGAATCTGCAATGTTCTTTTCGGAGATTTTTCCGACACCTCGGAGGTTCCGGAAGGTTTTGTCGAGGTTGTCAGCGAGGTTTGAAAACATGTGAGGACCATAGTCAGTGGGACAGGGACTGCAATACTAACGCTGAAGGAATCAGAGGCTTTAATATGTATGGCGTAAATGAGGGAGCTTGTGAAATTCATGCGGATCGGTAGGCTTTCATCGACATGAAGATACTTACGTTTTTTACTCTGATGATCAGTCCGCTTGCAGCTGAGGTTTATGAATTACGAACTTACTACGCAAACGAGGGGAAAATGGAGGGGCTATTGGCCAGGTTTCGTGATCATACGACAGCGATTTTTGAGAGCCATGGGATGAAAAATATCGGATATTGGCTGACTGAAGGGGAGGATCCAAAGTTAGTCTATCTTATCACTCACAAGGATCGCGAAACGGCCAAGAAGAACTGGAAAGCATTCTCAAGGGACCCAAAGTGGAAAGCTGCCTCAAAGGCCTCGAGGGCAGATGGCAGATTAGTTAAAAAAGTAGAGTCCCAATTTCTAAAGCCCACCGATTTTTCTAAGCTGAAATGATAATTTAAGTCTGATTTTGTAGTGGCAGAGTCAGAATCTAACATCAATAATCATTGAAGTTATGCTTGAAAATCCTTTTATCCTCGCGTCCTTGTCCGATTGGGTGGCGCCCTTAATTGTTGTTGGCGTTCTAATACTGGTGCTGTTCTTTGCGGTCGGCCAATACAATGGTCTCGTGAAATTACGGAATCGATTTCGTAATGCCTTTGCTCAAATCGATGTTCAGCTAAAGCGGAGGCATGATTTGATCCCCAACCTCGTCGAGATCGCTAAAAAATACATGGCGCACGAGAAAGGGACTCTTGAGGCAGTGATTAAGGCGCGGAATGCGGCTGAGTCGGCGCTTTCAGGGCTTTCTCCGGAGCATTCTGGCGGGATGGAAAAGTTAATGCAAGCGGAGGGTGGATTAAACTCGGTAATGGGGCGTTTATTTGCGCTGTCCGAGTCTTACCCAGATCTGCGAGCCAATGAAAATATGAAACAACTCACCGAGGAGTTGACTAGCACGGAAAATAAGGTGGCTTTTGCGAGACAGGGATACAATGACTCAGTAATGCACTATAACACGAAGAGGGAGTTGTTTCCGACTAACATTATTGCTGGTATCTGTAAGTTTAGCCCCGCGGTAATGTTTGAAGTTTCTGATGAGTCAGAGCGTGAAGCGGTAAAGGTGGATTTTGATTAATAATCATGCATTTCGGGAAGTGCTATGCTCTTGGAATAGGAGCAGGCTTCGAAGGCTTAAAGACATTATTTCACCCGTCCCCTTCTGGGGTTAGTGATCAAGCTAATTGACCTTTTAGACGAATGGATTTTTTTGAGGCACAAGACGAGGCACGGAAGAAGACAAAGTGGTTAGTTCTTTGGTTTGTTTTGGCGGTGATTGGGGTTGTAGTGGCGGTTGACCTCTTGGTCATTGCGCTGGTGGACGAGGGCCCGAATCAAATTTATATTGTGATTACGGCATCGGTGTTGACGGGAGGAATTATGCTGGCTGCAAGTGGATATAAGACGACGCAATTGAGCGCTGGTGGCTCGGTGGTGGCTGAGGACTTGGGCGGCCGGTTAGTGATGTCTGGGTCGGCTGATTTTGAGGAGAAACGTCTTTTAAACATTGTTTCAGAAATGGCTTTGGCTTCAGGGATGCCAGTGCCACAGGTTTACCTTTTGGATCATGAAGAAGGGATCAATGCCTTCGCAGCTGGGACTGAGCCTTCGAATGCGGTGATCGGGGTAACGCGTGGGTGCCTTCAGCGGCTTTCAAGGGAGGAATTGTCGGGTGTCATTGCCCATGAATTCAGTCACATAATTAATGGTGATATGCGGCTTAACATGCGGTTGATGGGCTTGGTCTTTGGCTTGGTGGTGATATCAATTATTGGGCGTGGGATGGTGCAGTTGCTTCGTTTCCAAGGTGGGTCTTCACGGCGAAATAACAAGGAGGGCGGAAATGTCATGCTGGTGTTATTTTTGTTGGGACTTGGCCTCCTTGTGATCGGAGGGCTTGGAAGCTTTTTTGGCCGTTTGATTCAAGCGGCCGTTTCTCGCCAACGGGAGTTTTTGGCGGATGCTTCGTCGGTCCAGTTTACAAGAAATCCGGACGGAATTGTGGGTGCTTTAAAGAAAATTGGAGGATCGGAAATAGGTTCGAAAATTAAGGCCCCGAAGGCGGTCGAGGCAAGTCACATGTTTTTCTCGAACGGCGGGATGTTTAATTTTGGTCTCATGACCCACCCGCCTTTGGATGTGCGTATTCGAGCGGTGCAAAAAAATTGGGATGGTAAGTTCGAATGTTCAGAGATTAAGCCGATTATGGCCGATCGTAATACAAAGAATGAGGAGGAAAAAAGTCCCCTTGATGCGCTGCCTGGTGCAGTAATTCTTGGTGTGGTAAGCGGAATTGGACAGGGAAAGCGGAGACGAATTTCGACGGGGCAACAATTACATCAGGGGATCTCGCAACGCTGGCGGGAGGCGATCCATGATCGGGAGGAAGCGCAGGCGGTGATTTTCGGCTTGCTGCTTAACAAAGATGAGAAATTTCTGAGCAAAGAAGTCTCCTTTTTGGAGGGAGAAGCTGGAGGTGAGGCTAAGGAACTCGCATTGAAATGGCAAGCTGAGGCAAGAGGCTTGCATTCCGCGCGGAAGATCGCATTGGTGGAAATGGCCTTGCCCACTTTGCGGAGTTTAAGTCCGTTGGAGTATGAACGGTTCCGGGACATCACGCGTTGGTTGATCGCTAGTGATGGGCAGGTTGAGCTTTTCGAATTTATGATTCAGCGAGTCATTGAGCGTCACCTTGGTAGTTATTTTGAACGGAAGGCTTTTCGAAATATTGCCTACCATCAATTTGATCGCTTGTTGCCGGAAGCGAACATCCTAGTTTCAACAGTTTCTGAAATTGGGGCGGGATGTGCGGATGATGCTGAAGCTGCTTATTTGGAAGCAACGAGTGACTGGAAAGACCGCTTGGACCGGAAAGGAGTTTCGTCACACGATGAATTAGATGAAGCTTTAGATAAATTTTCCCAGGCATCCCCCTTGGTGAAAAGGCAGATTTTGGTGGCTTGTGTCACGGCGGCAGCCCGAGATGGAAAGCTCTCAAGTCGAGAGGCGGAATTATTGCGCACGATTGCTGATTCTATCGGATGTCCGCTGCCTCCGTTCCCGGGCGAAGTTGTGGAAGAGGAGATTTAGCTCGTCCTAGACTTGCATTTTGAGGAGGTGCGGTCGAGGTTCGGTAGTAGAACATGCAGAAGGAAAGAGTGCCGTGGTGGTTATGGCCAAACTTGCTGAGCCTCGATGCTCCGTTGGTTGCCTTGGGTTGGGCGTGGATGTTTTCAAACGCGTGGGGAGTGGTTAGCGTTCCTTGGCAACTTTGGGCTACTTTGGGGGTTTCGGTGTGGATTGTTTATGTGCTCGATCGAATTGTTGATGCAAGCCGCGAGGGTGATCCCAAGCTTCTTGATGCGAGGCATCATTTTCATCGGAGGCATTCCAAAGTTTTCTTGAGGGTTGTAACGGTTGGAGCATTATTTTGCCTCTATTCAGTATTATTTAATCTTGCTCAGACAGTCCTGCAATATGGTTTGTTCATATTACTGTGCGCTGTCGTTTACTTCGTGATCGCGTTGAAAAAATCTAAATCAGAACAATCTGGTCTTGGGAAAAATCTCGTTGCGGGTCTGACATTTTCGTATGGCGCTTCGGCGGGTATTCACGCTTACTCGCCGGTTTTACCTTTTGGAGATATGGTGTTTTCTTCCGAGGTCCTTCTCTTCGCGGCGCTTTGCGTAATTAATATTACGGCGATTGATTTTTGGCGTTTGAAGGGCGAGGACGATGAGGATGCGGCGGCAGTCTTGAATCTGGGGACACTCCTCGTCGCGGGGTGCGCGATGTACATTTATATTAGTACTTTGAAGCGAGAGGCCTTTTTCTTTAACGAAGATTACTACCATGAGCAGATGTTTTATAAGCCCTTTGCCGTAGGGGTGCTAGTGGGCTCGGCCGGCTTCTTTTTATTAAACCAAGCACGCCGAAAATTTGAGGCTGAGGCCTATCGGGTGCTAGTCGATGTGGCGGTGGCTGCTCCTGTTTTTGTATTTTGGGTAATGATCGCTCTCGATGGTGATCCAAGGACTTGATTTGGGGTTGAGCGATTTGGAAACCTGACGCACACTCACATACGAAGTGATGAGCGAGACCCCCAACTTACCTAAAAAACCTGCGATTCTAATCCTTGGCGCGCCAGGAGCTGGAAAGGGGACTCAGGGTGCAATTCTTGCTCAAATCCCACGTTTTTATCACTATTCCAGTGGGGATGTTTTTCGTCAACTAGACACTCGGACTGACCTTGGCCGTAAATTTGTAGAGTATTCGAAGCGTGGTGAATTAGTTCCGGATGAACTGACGGTTCAGCTTTGGGCAAGTCATATGGACGATCTGGTAACGAGCCATCGATACAAACCGGATATCGATATTCTTTTGCTTGATGGAATTCCAAGGAATCAGGATCAGGCGAAAATGCTGGAAGATCATGTTGAGATTCATGCGGTCTTCCACCTAAGTTGCCCGAACCGTGATGAGCTTGCAAGGCGACTCCGCAAGCGTGCGCTTAAGGAACAGCGGCTTGACGATGCCTCCGAGGTCGTGATTCAACATCGGATCAAAACTTACGAAGACGAAACCAAGCCGATTCTTGATTACTATGGCGAGAATTTGCAATGTGATATTGACGCTACGCAGTCTCCAGCGAAGGTGGTTTACGATATTCTTGCCAAGCTTCAAACGCTGGATGCTTACCAGCGGATTGAGAACCAAACGATCTAGTGATGCGTCTGATTTTTATGGTCACAGGGGAAATTTCTGAAGCTACTTTTGCTGACGCGCTCACTAAAGAGCACGTGGTGGTGGGGCTAGTGACGCAACCTGACCGACCGGTCGGACGCAAGCAGGTCATGACTGCGCCCCGGGTGAAAGAGATAGCTCTTGAGTCGGGAATTCCCTTGATCCAGCCCGAGTCGGTTCGCGAGGCAGAGGCTCTTGACCAGATTCGGCAATGGAACCCAGAGGTCATTGTGGTGATGGCGTATGGGCAGATTTTGCCGCAAGCGCTGCTTGATATTCCATCGAGAGCTATCATCAACCTGCATGCATCATTACTTCCAAAATATAGGGGCGCTTCATGCATTCAGGCTGCTTTAAAAAATGGTGATGCTGAGACTGGCTGGAGTGTTATTCACGTGGTGAAGCGACTCGATGCTGGGAATCTCATCTTGCAAAAGGTGGTTTCGATCTTAAAGGGTGAAACTGGCGGGGAGCTTCACGATCGTCTTGCGCAGGCTGGGCCGGCCGCATGTCAGGCTGCCTTACAGATGCTTGAGAGTGGGCCGGTGGAGGGTCATGCTCAGGATGAATCTTTGCAAACTTATGTTCCTAAATTGGGCCGAAAAGATGGTTGCTTAAACTGGTCTAGGCCTGCCAGAGAACTGGAATGTCTTGTGCGAGCCTTTCATCCTTGGCCAGGGACTTCGGCTGAATTGGGATCGAAGAAAATGAAGGTTTTCCCCCCGGCTGCAATTGGCGAAGGCCAGGGTCAGCCCGGAGAATTGCTAGGGGTTGGTGAGGAGACCATTGAAATAGCATGTGGATCTGGAAGTCTTATTCTTAGAGAGGTTCAGCTGGAGGGGAGCCGGCGAATGAATGGTGGCGAGCTCGCGCGGGGGCATCTGGAGGTTTTGAGAGCAGGGTTAAAATAGTTCGCCTTTTTAGTCAGGTAATATTAGCATTTTACCCATGCGAATAATTTTGACCCTTTTGGCGGCGTCCGCGTGTTTTGCGTCCGCGACAACTCTTGAGGTTTTAAGGGTTTTTCAGCCTCTCTCTCTTCATGGGACGGATATTGATCACGAATTCAAAGGTGAATCGGTGCAGGCTCATATTTTTGCTCGTCCAATGGTTCTGAGTGGAGCGATGCCAGAGAATCTGGTGTTGGCTGTTGCGACTCCTCACCGGATGCCTGCCACTTTTAATTATGAGGTAAGCGAGTGCAATTTGTTGACTTTGTTCAAAGTCGAAATTTCTGGGATAATGGGCAATTCAGGTGAGCTTGAAGTAGCCTTTGACCTTACCAAGATGCAGGCCCCGGACGGCGTTGATTTATCAATCCGGACGGTTTTGAGTCTTTCGATTCAAGCTCTTAAGAAAACTCTTGAGGACTACCATCATCCTGAAAATAAGCCTTTGAAGGTAAAAATCACCATCGAGGGCACTACCAAAAAAAATCGATCACTCCGCGATTTAAGCGGAGGATTTGTGGTCATGGGATAAGGTTGGATCTTCAGAATTAGGAGAAATTAGTTTGATGAGCCTTTTCCGCTTTTCGGCCAGTTCTTGTCCTGCCACTATCGCCCGCAGTAAATGAGTGACTTTGCAGCGATCCGAAACTTTAAAAGAGTGGTCTTGAAACTTAGTGGTGAAGCTCTTCGGGCTTCCGGGAGTCACGACAATATTTCCCCCGAAATCGTTGAGCGAATTGCGCGTGAAATTCATGAAGCTAAGAAGGTGGCAGACGTGGAACTCGCCATCGTAGTTGGCGGCGGAAATTTCTGGAGAGGGGCTTCGGCGAGTGCGCGAGGAATGGATCGGGCAACCGCCGACTATGTGGGAATGCTAGCAACGGTTATGAATGCTTTGGCCCTGCAGGCGGCGCTCGAGCAGGAGGGGGAAGAGTGCATCGTTCATTCCGCAATACACATGCAAAATGTAGCCGAACCATTTATTCGGCGCAAAGCCTCTCGACAAATGTCTCGGGGTGCGGTCGTTATTTTTGCTGCTGGCACGGGGAGCCCCTTCTTTTCGACAGATACCACCGCCGCGCTACGAGCTAATGAGATGAATGCAGACGTCATCTTTAAAGCGACCATGGTGGACGGTGTTTACGATTCGGACCCCAAGAAAAATCCAGATGCCGTTCGTTACGACACTATTTCGTTTCGCGAGTGTATCAGTTGCGAACTCGGTGTCATGGATTCCACTGCGTTTAGTCTCTGTATGGATAATGACATTCCAATCATCGTTTTTGATCTCGAGAAGGAAGGGAATATCGAGCTCGCTCTCAATCGCCAGAACATTGGCACCATCGTTCATTAATCATTAAAAACACCACTAACATGGAAGCAGCGGAAGCAATCAAACAGGTCGAAGAGGCCATGAAAAAAGCAGTCGAGCACACTAGCTCGGAGTTCACCTCAATCCGGACAGGTAAGGCCTCGCCGGCCTTGGTGGAAAATCTTGACGTTTCGGTTGCCGCTTATGGTAGCGTAATGAAGTTAAACGCTCTTGCTGTCATCACTGCACCTGAACCCCGGATGCTTGTTGTTCAGCCCTTTGATCCTTCCACCTCGGGTGATATCGACAAGGCAATTCGTGAGAGTAAGCTCGGTTTAAATCCTGTAAATGAAGGTCAACGGATTCGTCTTCCAATTCCCGAGCTTTCTGAGGAACGCCGTGTCGAGCTTGTGAAGTCTGTAAAATCGATGTCTGAGGAAGGTCGTGTTCGAATTCGAGGAGCCCGCAAGGATGGTATGGATCTTGGTAAGAAAATGAAATCTGGCAATGAGCTCACGGAAGATGGTCAGCGTGACTATGAGGCAAACGTTCAGGATTTAACCAATAAGTATGTTGGCGAAATTGATTCTCTAACTGACGCAAAAGAGAAAGAGGTGATGACTGTTTAAAGTCGATTGGGCCTATTTTCACAACTGTAGATGGTGCGTCCTTCTACAGTTTTTTTGTGGGATATCGATAGAGCTCAGACGATCGAACTACGGATGTTGACTGGAGATCAAGTTCGTGAAGGATAGGGGGATGAATCTCGCGTGGTTTTTCCTAGGTCCTTTAATTGTCCTGCTTGTCTTACGCGGTATCTTTTTCAAGGGGGCGTATTCTCAACCTTCTCCGCCACCTGAAGGGATTCTCGATATGCACTGTCACACTGCGGGGTTTGGTGCGGGAGGGAGTGGAGCAAGAGTTTCAAAGGCCTTGCGCGAAAGTTGGAAATTCAAGCTGTATCTCAAGATCTTTGGGACAAGTGAAGAGGAGGTGAATGAGAAGGGAGATGAAATTGTCATGGATGTTACCGTTCGTCAGATTTCAAAATCCCAATTTATCGACGATGTGGTCATTCTTGCGATGGATGCGCCTTATGATTGCGAGGGGAATCTTGTCGAAGATCAAATTGAGGTTTATGTGCCGAATAGATTCGTTGGTGAGGCTGTAAAGACGAAGAAGGGACTTCACTTTGGGGCAAGCGTTCACCCCAACCGGAAGGATGCACTGGAGGAATTGGAGTGGTCGAAAGAAAATGATGCAATCTTTGTAAAGTGGTTGCCGAATATTCAGGGCATAGACCCGTCGGATGAGAAGTATCGGGATTACTATCTTAAAATGGTGGAATTAGATTTGCCGCTTTTGACTCATGTCGGTGATGAAGATTCGTTTTCGCGAACCGATAATGCTCTTGGTGATCCCAAGCTACTCAAACTACCCTTGGAATGTGGGGTACGGATTATTGCGGCTCACGTTGCGAGCTCGGGTGAGCGAGAAGGAGTAGAAAATATCGAGCGTCTGCTTGAAATGATGCCCAACTTCTCAAACCTTTATGCTGATATTTCCACTCTGACACAGATGAATCGGAGTAAGTATTTGCAGCAGGTCCTCAATGATGAAAGGCTGAGAGGCCGGCTCATGTACGGAACTGACTACCCGCTTACAAATACTCCGCTTGTGACTGCTTTACAGTTTCCGCTAAGGCTTACAATCAGGGAGATAGTTGATATTATGCTGACGAAGAACTCTTGGGATCGTGATGTGAAACTCAAGGCGGCGCTCGGTTTTCCCAAGGAGGTGTTTGAATTGAGCCGGAGTTTTTTGAAGCTTGGCTCGTGAGTGACGCTATTCGAAGGTTTCCGCTTTGGTGTTTTTGAAAACGGAGTTATTTGGGGTGAGATTTTCTGATCTGGTGCCGAGTTTGATCGTTCTGGATGCCCCAAAGTTCCCAAGGGTGAGCAAGGGCTAGGAAGATTGCGAATCTCGTTCGTGAAGATGCTTAAAGGGGAAGCCATCAACGAGACGGTAGAAGAGATCTACCTGATGGAATCACAAAAAAAAGCAACCCCACGGTGAGGCGAGGTTGCTGAAGAGATTTGGGAGAAAGCTGGAAGCTCGCTCTACTTCTTGACCGGGAAGTCTTTTTGGGAATACATCTGGCCTGCGGAACGGTTGGAGGTTTCCTTACGGACTCTAGTAACGGTTGCTTCTGTGACCTGAGCCGCGCGATTGGTCCAGTTTGCTCTGATAAAGGTCGAAATATCAGCAATGTCTCTGTTCTTGATCGTTGGGTTGACTCCGAGACCCGGCATGAAGGCGAGGGGAGTGAAGCTCTTGCCATTTATCATAATGGGGCCAGTCAAGCCGTGGATGAGGATCTTTACAAGACGATCCTCGCTTCCGGTGACCCAATCGGACCCGTCAAGCTGGGGACCTAGGTTAGGTAGTCCTGCTCCGTCCTGACCATGGCAACCGATACAGGCTGCCGTAGTGCTGTAAAGCTTCTCGCCTCGGATAAATGAAGCGAGGTGCTCTCCCTTGAGAAGAGTTTTTGGATCGATCTGCTTCTGCGGGCCGCGCTTGGATTCTAGGAGCCATTTGTCGAAGTTTTTCTCACTGAAGCGACCCTTGTTTACTTTATCAAAAAGAATCGCGGTTCCACTTAATCCTGAGATTGCGGCTTCTCGAACCAGTGATACTCCATGGTGCTTTTTGAGGAGGGCGACGAGCATTTCCTGTGCAACTGGACTTGGGGTCGCGGCAAGAATACGAGCGATGTAAGGAGCGGTCATTGCGGTGGCCCTCACGGCTGCCACCAATGACTCGAGCTTTATTAGTTCGCTGTCAGTCAGCGAGAGTGCAGCGTAAAGTGCACTTGAAATAAGCTCTTCGTTTTTCGAAGTGAGAGCTCCAACGAGGTGCTTCGCTCTCAGTGCTCCTAGGCCTTCGAGAGTCCAAAGCAAGTGGATGTTGGTGAGGTCAGCAGCTGCACCGGTTGCGAGCGCCGCGACAATAGGTTTGGGGTCAGCATTACGGTCGATCAGTTCCTTCTGTGCAAGGTCGCGAACCGCGCCGATGGGGCTATCTAGTTTTTTGATAAGCTCGATATCGGAAACTTTAGCGAGGTCTTCGACCTTTGCCAGTGGCTTACTGGACGAACGAATGCGGTAGATACGGCCGTGTCCATAACCCGGGCCTTCTAGCCCACGACTGAGAGTTTGCCCACGAAGGTAGGTGGTCATGTAGGTCTTGTGCTGGATGATGCCGTGGTACATATCCAAAATGTAGAGTGAACCGTCTGGTGAATTATACATATTGACCGGGCGAAATCGCTCGTCGGTGGAGGTAAGGAAGTCGCGCTTCTCAAGTGGGTGCGATCCTTTGAGTGTCCCGTTCTCATCTTCAATGCCGATCATTTTGATGAGCTGGGCGGACGATTCACAGACAAAGCCATTTCCGTTGACCGAGGCGGGGAGGTTGTTGCCACGATAGATCACAGGGCCGCAAGCTCCGGTGGCGTTGGTGAGCTTGAAGGTTTTGGGATCAATGGTGTTTGAACTGTAACCGTTGTGCGAGGAAATGTAAGCACGGTTAAGACCCGGAGTGACACGGCCCGGAAAGACAGCGTTTGAGCCAATGCGCTCCGTCGTTTTGGCCTTCATCTTGGCCGATTTATTTCCGTTAAGGAGGTTGGGAAGAACCCGATCTCCGATTAGAAGAGTACTATTTGAGTTGTGGAAAAGGCGACCGAAGTTGTCCCGGCTTATGCCCCACTGGCCACGGAAAGCTGTAGACTCCTTGATTACTTTGTTCTCGCCGGGAATGAATTTGAAGCGTGCGTTCGACTTGGCGTTGTACAACCAGTTGTCGATTCCAGTCATCAAGCCGTTGGTCTTGTGTTCGACGTTACCGCCGGGGGCGAATTTGTCGTCAACTACTAAAGCCTTTCCTTTCGGTTTGTCGCCGTCTCTTGCCACGAAGTAGAGATTATTTTGGTCACCGTAAAGAATGCCGCCGGGGACCAGAGAAATCGCACGAGGAAGAACAATTTTGTCAAGAAAAGTGGTTCTCTTGTCTACTTTTCCGTCCCCGTTAGTATCCTCTAGGATAGCGATACGCCCAGTAGCTCTGCTTTCAAGCTTACCATCAATATCCGGCATGTAGCCGCGCATTTCGCAAACCCACATCCTCCCGGAGGGATCGAAGGTCAAAGCGACTGGTTTATCGACTAGTGGCTCTGCAGCAACTGGTTCGATCACGAATCCCTTCTCGATTGTAAAGGTCTTGAGTGCTTCGTCGACGCTTAAAACCGGAGCACTGGGGATCAGGTCTTCCGGGACGATCTTACCCATTTTATCATGTCCTTTTCGATCGCCATTTTGGGCGAGGGCAGGGGAAAGGCCGATAAGACCGATCAAAGCTCCAACAACGCAGTATCTCATGGCAGGAAAATACGTGCTTAAATGCCGAATACTAACGAAAAAACATCTAAAAGCTAAGCTTTTGGTGATCGACCAGGCCTCCGTAATGATCGACATTCAATTATGAAACTATTGGTTTTGATAATATTGAGCGCCTCACTTGCTGGCGGGCAATCTCTCTTTGATGGCAAATCCTTGAAAGGGTGGGTGGTTCAGGAAAAAGAAGCTTGGATGTGGACAATCAAGGATGGCGCGATTATCGGGGGTTCGCTCGATAAAAATGTTCCCCACAACACCTTTATTACAACGGAGAAGCGCCATAAGAATTTTGAGCTTACTTTGCAGGTTAAGGTTGAAGGAAAGAGGCCCAATGCAGGAATTCAGATCCGTAGTGAGCGGATTAAGGATCATCATGAAATGATCGGTTATCAGGCTGATGTGGGGCCTGGATATTGGGGGAAACTTTATGATGAATCACGTCGAAGGAAGTTTCTGGCGCCTTTTGCAACTAAGGAGTCTGCCAAGGCGGCAAAGGGGGGCTGGAATGACTACAAGATTCGATGCGAAGGCAAGAGAATCCGGATGTGGATCAACGGGATCCTTACTTGCGATTATACTGAAGAGGATGAGTCGATTCCCTTGGATGGCTATATCGCGCTGCAAGCTCACAGCGGTCCACCATTTGAAGTAAGTTACCGGAAAATCATCCTTAAAGAACTCTAAGAAGTTTGGGGAACGCTCATTTTTTGATGAAGTACTTTGAACGCCCTACCGGCTCCTTCGAGATCATTCGTCCCGAGGAATTCAGCTTGAGTGATCAGGCTTTCTGTCTCCAACCCAATCTTCTCCCCCCATTCGATTAGATCGGGAAAATAAACGTCGTAAGTGAGGTCTTGCTTGCCAGGGTTTTGGTAGGCATCTGGAGGAAGGAGGCGCATGTGGTGTGCATAGGCACGGAGTGTTCCAAGTGGACGACGGTGGTAGATTTCTTCTGAATCGCCGCCATAATCGAGACTTAGGACCTCACCTTTTTTAAGCTTGCTGAGATCACTTCGAAACCATTGAGCAATGGATTCGGCAACTTCGAAGCGGAGTGGTAACTCTCTAAATAATGAGGAATTGGGGATGTCGTGGCACGGTTGCCAGATTTCTTCCTTTTTTGGACCGAGATAGAGCTCTTCCAGTGATTGATTGAAAATCCGTACTGGAAAGGCATCAAAGAATTCATTTGAAATGATAAGGGCTGAACCTCGAGTGGCCACCAGGGTGTCACTGAGAGTGGTGTGCCAGGTCCCTTTGTTTTTCTCTTGCTGTTGCTTGGAAAGGTGAGGAGAAATTTCCACGAAATGGTAATCTAGTTTTTGGCGGGAAAAAAACCCGAGGGAGCTTCGGATATCCCTAGCTAGGGTTCCATCGCCAGGGCCGAGTTCAATCACGGGGAGCTTTCGGCCTTGGCGTTTCCATGCGGATTCAATCCACTCGGCAATTCTTTGAGCGAGAAGTTTTGTAAGCTTTGGGGTGGTAGTGAAATCACCCCGCGGGCCAATGATCGAGCGCGGACTGGTATAGTATCCCTTAAGCCCATAAAGCGCTTTAGCCATGAAATGGTCGAAGCGAATTACTTCGGATTCAGGAGTTGGCAAGGAGTTCTTCACAGCCCTTGATGTCGAGCTTGCCTGAGGCGAGGATAGGGATTTCTTCAACTGGGATGATTGTTTTAGGGCACCAAAGTGAGGGGAGACCTTCGTCGAGAAGTTTGTAACGAAGATCGAGGTTTTCTTGCTCGATCGCAGGACCGGCAATCGTCGAAAGAAGTGCGATGGCTTCACCTTTCTTTTCATCCGGTATGCCAACCACGGCAACTTTTGGCTCGATTTCGTTGTCGAGATTCCAGACGCGGTTGACAGCAGCTTCGACGTTTTCATGCGGAACCATTTCGCCGGCAATTTTTGAAAAACGGGAGAGTCTGCCTTCGATGAAAAGGAAACCCTCATCATCGATGCGACCGACATCGCCTGATTTGAACCACCCGCTTTCATCAATCACTTCTTCCGTGATTTCTGGGCGGCCGAGGTATCCGTTGAAAATATTCGATCCCTTCATCCAGATGATGCCAGATTGATCGATCGTGTTTTTCTCGTCGGTGGCCGGGTTGGTGATGCGGATGGCAAGACCGGGTAGAGGTGGGCCGACAGATGTGAAGCGCTGAGAAGGGATAACGGGTAGACCGTTTTCAGCAGCGGGATCTGGCAGGTTGATTGTGGCGGCGGGAGATGTCTCAGTGAGGCCGTAGCCTTCCATGGGGAGAATGCCAAATTTTTCTTTAAAGGAATTGGCAAGGTTTACGGCGAGTTTTTCGGCGCCGGTAACCACAATCTTCAAAGATGAAAGCATTTCGGGGTTTACGTGGCGCATGTATCCACGCAGGAAAGTGGGAGTGGTGAGGAGGAGGCTTACTTGATGTTGCGAGATCAATTCAGCAAGGCGTTTGGTCTCTAGAGGGGACGGGTAAGTGACAAGATCGAGGCCCTCAATGATGGGGAAGAGGAGAGTGGCAGTAGTGCCAAAGGAATGGAAAAGAGGAAGGCACCCTAGAAGCTTAGTCTCTTCAGGAAGATCAAGTTGACGGCCGAACTGACAAACATTGGCTAGCAAGTTTCGGTGGGTGAGTGGAACGCCTTTGGGTTCTCCCGATGAACCAGAGGTGAAAAGGAGGAGTGCTTCTTCGTCGCCTTTTGATTTTCCTATCCCATGGAGTTTGGCGATGATTTGAGCAGGTAGGATCTTTCCAAGTAAGACCCACTTAACAATTTTTTTCTTAATCCTTGGAAGGATTCTTTCGATGAAGAGGAGATCCCGGTTGGGCGGCCATGGAAAATCAGCGACCTTTCGAACAAAGGGGTCGGCGGTGATAAAACGATCTAGGTCAGCTTGGCGAATTGCGGAGCCGATGGCTTCATGTGAAGCAGTGAAGTTAAGATTCACCGGAATCTTATTGGCGAAAAGGACTGCTATGTTGGCAATCGTTCCACCACGGCCAGGAGGAAGTATTACACCGATACGCTTTTTTTTGGTTGCTAGTTTTATTTCCTTGGAAAGAGCGAGGGCTGCTCCAAGAATTTTTTCGAAGGGAAGTTCAGAATCGTCGGTGCCGTCGTAAAGGCTGTTCTTCTTAGAGTGTTTTTTGAGCCCCTGAAGGATTGCCATCGCGAGAGATTCTCGGAGGAAATCACGGCTGGAAAAACTTTCTTCTGAGGCAATTAGCAGTGCTTCGCGGTAGCGGGCAATGGTGGCCTGACCGCGGGGAATAGCATTGCTGAAATTAAGAATGGCGGCTGGAAATTTGGACGAATTTTCGATCTCAAGTTTCATTTCTGCCGGAACCGAAACATCAAGAGGCGCGATAGGGATCTCAAGTTGGCACAGGGCTTGAAGGATACCGGAAGGAATATGGCAGGAGGAGCCAGGGCGAACGTTGGTGACACCAGGAACAAAGATGAGAACCCCATTAGCTTCAATTTTAGGCCCGAGATTTCTACCGACGTCCGGGAGAGATTCATCCGTTTTAGAAAATGCTGCTCCACGATGACCACTGTGCTGGAGGTAAGACTGGAGTTCCTCGGTGAGAGTTACAGTTTCTTCGACCAACCAGGTGATGTTTCGACCAGCTAGGCTGGAAGCCAGTGCATTCGCTTGGTTTGCATCGAGGCGACTGGGCACGATGAGGCATCCGTCTCTTGGGAGACGGTCCAGAGAACGGACCTCGATGGGAGTGCTCATAAGAGAATTTGGTGCGGATGTATCCGCTTCAGGAGGAAAACATGAATTCCTCCGGGCCAAAACGAAAAATGCCCAAGCCTCGCTTTCAGGCTTTCAGCAGCCCTGTCGAGTTGTTAAGCCTTCCGAAACACAATTGATATGGAAAAAACGAAAACCGCCAAAGGGCGTTATTGGAGGGCACACTTACGGTGTGTGGGGACACTCCTTTTGATTTGGTTTCTGACCTCATTTGGTTGCGGAATTCTCCTGCGGGATTGGCTTGATGGGAATTTCCCGAGTGTGGGGTCAGCTCCGTTTGGTTTTTGGATGGCGCAGCAGGGGTCGATCATTTCCTTTGTGCTCATTTTATTGGGCTATAAATTTTGGATGGAGCAGATTGAGTCGAAGCTTGAACAGGATAAGGAGGAAACGAAATGACTCAAGATACTTGGAATTTCATTTTTATCGGGCTGTCCTTCGCTCTATACATTGGCATTGCGATACGCCAGCGGGCGGGATCAACAAAGGAATACTACACGGCTGGTGGTGGTGTTTCTCCATTTGCCAACGGAATGGCAACAGCAGCCGACTGGATGAGTGCGGCGACGTTTATTTCGATGGCGGGTTTGCTGGCAACGAGTGGGTATGATGGTTCCCGTCTTCTGATGGGATGGACCGGCGGGTTTGTTCTTTTGACAGTTCTAATGGTGCCTTTTTTGCGGAAGTTTGGAAAGGCGACCGTGCCCGATTTTATCGGTGACCGCTACTATTCCAAGACGGCCCGATTGGTGGCAGTTGTTTGCGCGATTTTTATATGTCTAACCTACATCATGGGGCAGATGAGAGGAGTGGGTGTTGTCTTTTCCACTCTTTTCGAAATTGAAATTTCCACTGGAGTCTGGGTTGGAGGAGCGATCGTTTTCTTTTACGCCGGCCTCGGTGGGATGAAGGGAATTACTTACACGCAAGTTGCTCAGTATTGTGTGATGGCATTTGCTTACACTATTCCAGCAATTTTTATTGCGATGACTCTGACTGGAAATGTCATCCCTCAGTTTGGTTTCATTGGAGAGTATTCGGCGAATGGCGAGTCATTACCGTTTCTAGATAAGCTAGATAATATTAATACCGAATTAGGTTTCGCGAAATATACCAGCGGGTCATTACCCCGAATCGACATGTTTTGTATTACAGCTGCATTGATGTGCGGAACAGCAGGACTACCACACGTGATTGTTCGCTTCTTTACGGTGAAAAATGTGAAGGCTGTTCGTACCTCTGCTTGCTGGACGCTGGCATTCATCGCTGTGATTTATCTTACAGCTCCGACAATTGGAGGTTTCTCCAGAGTCAATTTGATTGAGAAGCTTCAGGATACTCCTCGTGAAGAAGCTCCTGAGTGGTTTGGGCATTTTGAAAAAACGGGTTACATGAGCTGGGAGGATAAGAACGGAGACGGAAAAATTCAGCATTTTGGACCGAAACGTCAGGAAGTTGGAGATTTAAACGAGCTCACTTTTAAGCCTGATATCATGGTGATGGCGAATCCTTACATGGGAGGTTTGCCAAAGTGGGTTATCGCGCTTCTCATGGCTGGATGTATCGCCGCGGCACTCTCGACGGCTGCCGGGTTGCTCTTAGTACTTTCAACCGCGATTTCGCATGATCTCATGAAGAAGGTCGTGAAGCCTGAGTTGAGTGATAAAGAGGAAATAAGATACGCGCGTTTGGCCTCCTTGGGAGCCTTGTTGGTTGCGATTTACTTCGGGATAAATCCACCTGCGACTTTCATTGCGAAAACAGTGGCCTTTGCCTTTGGTCTGGCTGCTTCTTCGTTCTTTCCGACCTTGTTGATGGGGATCTTTTCTCGCCGGATGAATAAAGAAGGCGCTATAGCCGGGATGGTTGCAGGAATTGGATTTACTTTGGCCTACATCATTTATTTCCAATTCATGGGAGGGACGAAGGATCAATACCTGTTTCAAATTTCACCGGAAGGAATTGGATTCCTCGGAATGCTCATCAACTTCGCAGTTGCCTTCACTGTCGCGCGATTTACTCCGGCTCCACCGCAGGAGGTTACTGAGTTGGTCGATAACGTGCGCTTTCCCGGAGGCAAGGAGACTGCTGCACAGGATCACTAGGCTGAGTCTTTGGGTTGCAGGAGCAAGCTTTCGCAATCCAAAGAAAAACTGAGCTATTCCTTTTTCTTAGCAGCTTTCTTGGCCGTTTTGCGAGGGGCGAACTCGAAGCCGATTTTTGCGGTGTCGGGATCAAGAGTCAGGTGGGCTGCGAAAGCGCGCCTGGTTTTTTTAGAGATAAATCCAGGCAGGAGATCAGTCTTACCGCTGACGAGCATTTTTTCAACGTCAGTGGCATTGAGCTCTTTCTGCAAGATGGTCTTGCCAAGGCGGAAGCCATCTGGATTTTCCTTTGTTACCATGGCGGGGACCATAAATGCTTTATCGGTTTCATACAGTTTGGCCTTTTTCCCGTTGGTCAAAATCACCTCTTTGATCATTTGATCCTCAGTGAGGTCATCGACAGATTCCAAGTCGGAGTCGAAGACAAATCCGGTTTTCCATTTTCCTTTCTTCCCGGTTTTGGAGACTGCTTGATTGAGTTCGAGGGCCGCTTCAAACGGACGGTTGAAACGGGAAACAAAACCGTCACGTTGTTCGAGGAATTTCGTAGTAAAGAGAGTGGTAGCCTCTTCTCCGGTAAGGAGGCGTCCGGCGATGTATTTCGAAATTCGGAATCCACAATCCGGTTCGCGGCACTCGTAGGTGGCGTCGGTTTGCTTGAGATCAGGAGCATTACAATTTGGGCAGGGGCACTTGAGGTCGTCGAAAGGACGGGAAATGATTTCCTCGTAGTGGCCACGCGCTTTCTGGACAACACTCTCTGTGAATTTTTTGATCTCGTTCATGAAAGCGTCACGAGCGAGTTCTCCTTTTTCCATTTGGTGAAGTTTTGCCTCCCAGTCGCCAGTCATTTCAGGACTAGTGAGTGGTTTGACGTCCATTTCCTGCAGGAGGTCGATGAGGCGAACACCTTTGCCAGTTGCAATGAGTTCGCGGCCGTCACGAGTGATATATTTTTGACGGATGAGACCTTCAATAGTAGCGGCGCGGGTGGCAGGAGTTCCAAGGCCACGCTCGGACATTGCTTCGCGAAGAGCATCGTCATCGACAAGTTTCCCGGCGCCCTCCATGGCAGAGAGGAGGGTGGATTCGGTGTAGCGGGCAGGCGGGTTAGTATCCTTTTCGAGCATTTCGATTGCGACGGCCTGAGCGTCTTCGCCATCCTGTACGACACAGAGTTCATCCTTTCCTGCGCCGACGCCTGGCTTACGACCGTAAACGGAGAGCCATCCAGGAGTGACGAGGATTTTTCCGTCGGTGCGGAAGGTGTCTTTTTCAGATCCGTGGTCGATGGTGGTGAGGCGCTTGGTCACTTCGAATTCTGCGTGTGGGAAGAAGACTGCGAGGAAGCGCTTCACGATCATATCGTAAAGCTTGGCAGCTGGTTCGTCGATTTTGACAACCCGACCGGTCGGGATGATCGCAAAGTGATCGGAGACCTTGGCGTTGTTAAAGATACGCTTCTGAAATTTGAGACGATCGTTCTTGAGGGCATCCTTGGCCCAATCGGCCAGATCTGACGATGACTCGGAGAGTTCAGTGACGATCTGTTTTACGTTCGCCATATAGTCCTCGGGGAGGTAACGCGAATCGGTTCGAGGGTAGGTGATCATCTTGTGACGCTCATAAAGCGTCTGGGCGAGACCGAGGGTGTTTTTTGCGGTGAAGGGAGCTTCACGCTGAAGGGTAGTGAGATCGTAGAGTTGGGGGGCGATTTGTTTGGTCGGCTTTTTTTCCTCGGTGACGGTGCCAGTTTTGTCCTTGCAGCGTTCGGTGATGAGCATTGCTTTTTCCTTGTCCCAGATTCGTTCGGCGCGACCGTGGGGAAGGGATGCGTCCTTTTTGAAGTCTAGGTCAACCCATTTACCTTCGTAATCACCGGCGGCGACGCCGAAGGTGCCGTGGACTTCGGCGTAAGGGCTGGATTCAAAGGCTTGGATTTCCTTCTCACGTTTCGCGAGGATAGCGAGAGTTGGGGTTTGAACTCGACCGGCAGCAGTAATGTTAAAGCCACCATGGCGGGATCGGAAGCAGGTGAGAGCGCGGGTCGAATTAAGGCCGACGAGCCAGTCCGATTCCGATCGGCATTTGGCGGCATCCGAAAGATTCGACATTTCTTCGCCCTTGCGGAGGCTTGACCACGCTTCTTGGATGGCTCCGGTCGTCATGGACTGCATCCAGAGTCGCTTCACTGGCTTGCTGATTTTCCCGTAGTCCATGATGTATTGGAAGATGAGCTCACCTTCGCGTCCGGCATCACAAGCATTTACGATTTCGGTGACGTCTTTTTTACGGGCTAATGACAGGACGTGTTTTAGGCGACCTTCGGATTGTTCGATGGGTTGGAGAGCAAAGTCAGATGGGATGGCGGGGAGGACATCAAACTTCCAGGGGAGGTTTTTACCGTTTGGGCCGGTCGGCATTTTAAGCTCGATGAGGTGACCAACCGCCGAGGTAATCATAGCGTTGTCATTCTCGAAATACTGGGCATCGCGGGACTTTCCCTTCTTGGTAAACTTGCCAAGGGTTTTGGCGAGGGCTTTGGAGAGATCTGTGGCAACAGAGGGTTTCTCTGCAATGATGAGAGTTTTTGACACGAGCCGGACTTAGAGCTTGGAGGGGGGGGATGGGAAGGAATTTCTTTTGAAGAAAGATCTTTCCGAAGGAAGATTGTGCAAAATTCCCTACTAGTTTTTGCGTGTGAAGCGTTGGCCAGAGAGGGATACTACGAGCTTGCGAAGCTCCATTTTCATCAAAATGACAGAGATTTGATGGGCAGGGAGCTCCGTTTTCTCGACGATTTCATCGATCGATTGGTCGCTCCCGCTAAGCGCTTTTAAAACGGCGTTTTCCTCGGGGCTGAGGTCTACGAAGTTTTCGATTGGCCGAGGTTCTTCGTTTTTTGGAGTGGAAAAGTTGAGATGTGAGAAATCTTCGAGGATTTGCGATCCGTCGGTAACGAGGATGGCTCCTTCTCGGATTAAATCATGGCAGCCACCGGATGTCGGACGATCGATGGGGCCGGGGACGGCGTATATTTGGCGGCCGGCTTCGAGTGCAAAATTTGCGGTGATGAGCGAGCCGGAGCGGCTAGGGCATTCGACGACAAGGAGCGCACGCGACCAATGAGCGACGATACGATTTCGTTGAGGAAAGGTTTTGCGGTCCGGAGAGGTTTGAAGAGGGAACTCGGAGATGATAGCCCCATGGCCATCGGCGATTTTTTCGGCAAGAGCAAGATTCTCCGGTGGATAAATTTGCATTAGACCAGATCCAAGAACCCCGATCGTGCGACCATTCGCAGCGACGGCGCCTTCGTGCGCTGCAGTGTCAATCCCACGTGCTAATCCTGAGATAACAGTGAGCCCGGCACTCGCGAGTTGAAAGGCGAACTTTCGGGCTGCTTCACGACCATAGTGTGTGAGTTTTCGGGAGCCGACGATACCGACGGAGTGGAGGTCAGTTTCCTGAAGGTCTCCCCAGACATAAACAACGATTGGAGCATCGTAGGCGTCGCGGAGTGCCAGAGGGTAGTCTTCATCTTCTTGGGTCAGTATTTTAATATTCCGTTCTTTGGCGAGTTGTAGTTCTGCGGCAGGATCAGCGTAATCTTGCCATTGGGTGATGAGTTTAGCGGCTTCTGGACCGATTCCTTGGATTCTTTGCAAGGAAGAATTACTTTCCTTTAGGGTGTTCACGGCATTGCCAAAATTTTCGAGGAGGCGGCGGATTTTGACCGGCCCAGCAACGGGAAGTTGATTGAGGGCAATGAGAGCTTCTGTTTCAGTCATCGTTCGATTTCCATTGTGTGAGTTGTTCCGGGAATAAACAGTCGGTGCAATTGCTGAGATCCTCTAGGCAAAAATCTTGATACACTTGAAGGAGCGCTTGTTGTTGCCACGCAAATTTCAGATGTGGCTTGGCGTTTGCGAGTGACCCGAAGAGCCTTTCGCAAGAGCGCTTTACTTTTTGATTCGGAACGCCGGCACGTATTTTTTGGAACTCGGCCCAAGTTTCGGGGTGAAGGGGGTAAAGGGTGTTGATAAGGAACTCCTCAAGGCGTGATTTTCCAATGAGTCTGATCGGTTTTTTGGTGCGTGCCGAAAGCAGTGTATGATGGTGGTCCCAAAATGGTTCGCTCAAAGTAGAGAGGGATTTGGAAAGGTTTTCGAAGGGTGGCGTTTGGCGGGCGGACTTTGAAAGCGTTGGCCATTGTCGTGCCGAGGCGGCGAGGGCGGCAAGTCTGCGCTGGGGATGGTTGCCGGGACGGGTTGCTTGGGTCGACCAGGCGGGAGTGCGAGCTGTGGAAAATTCGTAGTTAGGACGATGCTTCCACCAGCGTGTCCACAGACCCTCGAGCCATTCACGGGAGTCGTCGGGTGCGGTTTTGTGTAGATCGGGTGAGAGGAATCCGGCAGTGCCGAAGATGATCGCTTCAAGGTCTTCGGGAGTGTGCTTCAGGAGCTTTTTGATGGGAAGGCGTTGTGCGAGGAGGCGCATGGGATGTCGATTAGCCGAGAAGCCAAGGGCGTCGGCAAGTGCCTCCCAGAGCGCTTGTGAAAAACCATGGAGTTTGACGGTTTCCTCAAAGCGTGTCGCCTTCAGTTGAGCTCGATACTTGGCGGACTGACGGAGAAGGGACGTGATGTCGACAACTGCCATGTGAGCAAGGGGGCGAAGACAACGACCAGGTCGAGCAAGAGCTTGGGTCAGTCGGGGGCGGCTGAGAGCGGTGCTGACTTCGGCAGGTGAAAGAATAATGCGGGGAATGTCACGATGATTTGAAGTGCGAGTAAAGAAGGTAGGGCCTGAGTCATTGATAACGATATGGAGGATGATATCGTTAAAGGTTGTTGACTGATTGTGCCCGTGTCGCTCCCAGTTTCTCGAATCGAGATCGAGTTCAATAGGCCCGTGGTGGCGTTCCCCATCGATCTCGATGGTTGCGTTTATAAAATCGGGCCCAGCGCCATGATTCCACTCACCGGGCGAAATAATAGAGATTTTTTGGCCGTGATTGGACAGATGATCTCGCGAGAAATATCCCGAAAACCAACGCGACTGGACTTCAAGTTCATCAAAGCTTGGGGTTCCTTTGTTTTCGGCGAGTATATTGGTCTCAGCTGCCGTGACTTTAAGTAGACTGGGGTAGGTCATACTTACTTTTTTGGCTTGGTGGGCGGTGGCGCAGGAGGATCCAGAATCGTTAATAATCCTTCAACGGCTTTCACCTCTGGGATGTCTTTATAAGTTGACTTGGCTTGCTTTAGGATTTCGATGGCGGCGGGAATTTTACCACGACGACGTTCTAGCTCTACGAGATGAAGATCTTGGCGAAGTTTGTCAGCCGAGTTGGTGAAAAGTTTTTTGGCTCGCTTGAAGCCCTTTGCGGCCTCTTCATTTTTGCCTCCTTCTAGCGTGTGAAATGCAACCATCTCATAGACAATACCACTTTTTGTTCTTTCGGCAGCTTTGAGTAATTCGGTGAGGCGGATTTCAGGATCAGGGAACCTAGTTTGCGCGTAGCGAATGAGTTTGTAGTCACGATCTTTTACCATGGCATTGGTGCGAACGGTGGTGGTCTTGAAGGGCCTATAGAGAGGGTCTCCAATCACGATATTTTGCCACGAGAGGACGTTGATCGACATATAGGCGGCTTCTACAAGACTATAGTCTTTAAGAAGCCTATCATAAAAGATATCGAAACGATGAGTGAAACCAAGGTAAGGCTCCCATACATTTCCAAGGGTCGCAGCGGCTCCTCGATCAATCAGCCCGACGCTCCAGTTTTTTGCCGGATTTAAAAGCTGGGCTCCACTAAAAGAGTGAAGATGGGCAGCGATGGCACCCTTTTTAAATTTCATTTGATCGTTAAGAAAAGGGCCGTTGCGATGCTGGGTATACCATCCAAAATAGACCGCGGCATCACGCATGGGGTAGTTGGTGACGAAGGTGTTTTTCATGCGGTCAACTATGGTGGGCGTGGCTGAGTTGATAGAGGCCTTGGTGATGTTTTCGATCCAATCATCACCCAACTTATAGCTTCCTCCCCGGGTCCACAGATCCAAATAAGTCATTCCCCAAAGACCGTCTTTTTCGACATCAAGTGCGTCTAAAATCATGCGGTTACAATGGTCATAGGTGTTGGCATCGATTCGACCCACCATGACCATGAATTGCGCCGGGTTAGTCGCCGCTGAGATTTCTTTGTTGTAACAGGGATTTGGAATTGCTCCTCCGATGGGGTGATTTACCACTCCCATAAGGCTAAGCTCGGAATCAACGGAGGCCTCATTTTGCTTCTTGAATTGACGGGTTGCTGATTCTTCGGCTTTTGGAACTGCCTCGCGGCCGATTCTAAGTGGTATTCCCTTCATTAAGGCGATACAGCGAATCTTCGTTTTGAGTGGAACGGAGGTTCCATTTTGGTCTTTTCCTAGTTTCCACCATTGATTTTGCGTAAATTTTTTCACCAAGGGTCCTCGGATTGCCATTTCGTAGGTCGAGCGGTCAATGGTGGTTTTTTGCGGAACTTCAAGTCCGATGAGATTCGACGAGGGAATGAGGCGGTTTAGTGCGTAAAATTCGGCTAGTTGTTTTGATTCGGAAAGAGTGGAATTATAAACAACAACGACTTGGTTAGGAATAAGAGGTGTTGGTTTGGAGAAGATAGGCAAGCAAAGGGTGAGAAATAGAAAAAGGCGAAGGGTCATGATTCTAAAAGGTAAGGGTCAATCCATCGTAAGCCAGAGAAACCTGTGGTGGCAAAGAGCGATTGGTTTCCTCCCAGGAAATTTCATGGGAAAGATGAGTCAGGTAGGATTGGTTAGGTGTAATCAAATCTATTGTGTTTAATGCCTCGCTGACATTCATATGAGTGTGGTGTTCCTCATGCCGGAGCGCGTCGATCACAAAATAATCAAGACCCCTCAGGAGCTCTAAGGACTGTTCCGGGATCACTTTCACATCGGGTAGGTAGGCAAGTGATCCAATCGTAGGGTGGTCGAAGCGAAACCCATGGGTGCGAACCCAGCCATGCTGCACCTCAATTGGGGTGATTTTGAGGCCATTGAAATAAAAGGCCCCCTCTATTTCACGTGGTTCGGGATGAATGTATCCCGCTTGGCGATCGGCAACCGAGAAAGCCCACGGATACATACGGGCAAGCCCGGCGAGGGTCTCAGGTGAACCATAAAGGGGGAGAGGAGAGTCGCGCTTCCAGCAGAAGGCTCGTAACTCATCAAAACCGGCGACATGGTCGAGATGTTCGTGGGTGTAAAGGACGGCATCGACCGCGGTAAGCTGTTCCCGTAAGGCTTGCTGTCGTAGATCGGGGCCACTATCAATAAGGAGACGCCCCCAAGGACCTTCAAAAAAAATTGAACTGCGGGAGCGATTGTCGTGAGGGTGATTGGAGCGGCAAACCTTGCAGGAGCAACCAATCACAGGGACTCCCACTGAAGTGGAGGTGCCAAGAAATAGGAACCGAGGTTGAGATCTGTTGCGAGTCATCGTTGCGTTGTGGGAAGAGAATTGCATAATCCCCATGTCACCGCAAAAACGAATGCTTAACCTTCTAAAGATCCGCAACTTGGCCCTAGTCGAACGTCTAGAATGGGATCTTGGTGGGGGCTTAGTAGGTGTGACAGGCGAAACCGGTGCGGGGAAATCCGTAATTGTGGGTGCTCTTAAGTTGATTTTAGGTGAGCGAGCCGACAAGGGGCTCATTCGTACCGGTGAGGATCAATGCATGGTAGAGGCAATTTTTCAGCTGCCTGAATCCTCGGTGATTGATGCAATCTTGGAAGAAGTTGGTTTAGACTGCTGTGAGGAAAATGAGTTGATTATCCGTCGTGTGATTGGGGCTTCGTCGAATAAGCAATTTGTAAATAATGGTGCGGCGACCTTAGGTGTCTTGAAAAGAATCGGGCAGCATTTGGTCGATCTTCATGGTCCTCATGATCATCAGTCCTTGCTTTCAACGGAGAGGCAGTTGGCTTTGCTGGATGCCTATGGGGCGGCCGGCGAAGAAGTGAAGACTTATCGTGAACGCTGGGCTGCTTGGCGCGAGGCAAGTGAAGAATATGAAACTGCGCGTGCTCAGCGCGAAATTAGTGATCAGGAAAAAGAGTTACTGAGGTTTCAAGTTGAGGAAATTGACTCGGCGGGAATAAAAATGGGAGAAGAGAAGGATTTGGAGGAACGTTATCGGCGGAGCAGCAACTCAAATCGTTTGGGCGAACTGGCAAGCAAGGCTGTGAATTTAATCAGTGATACGGTTGGTCCAGGGTTGGAAGATCTTCAACGTGTGACTTCTGGATTGCGCCAGATTGATCCGGCGATCGTTGATTTAGCTGAGGAGGTAGAGTGCTCGGTGGCGCAGATGCAGGAACTTGAGCGGAGCGTTGTCGATTATCTCGATGATCTTGAGATCGATCCGTCGGAAGTGCAGGAGGTTGAGGATCGCTTTAATTTGGTTGAATCTCTCAAGCGGAAATATGGTCCAACTCTGCAGGATGCATTGGATCATGCTGAGAATGCTCGACTGAAATTAGAGGGTTCTGATAACCGTGAGGAATTTCTGGCGCGATTGAAACAAGATGTTGACTTAGCTTTTAAAAAATTGCGGGCAGTTGCTCGAAAAATTAGTTCAAAGCGGAAGAAGCATGCACCATCTTTAGCGGAAGAAGTGCGCAGGCATTTGGTGGATTTGGGTTTCAAACAGGCGGAGTTTGAAGTGCAGTTGAACGTCCGTGAGGAACCGGGGGCCTTTGGATTGGAAGATGTCGAATACCTCTTTGGACCTAATCCTGGCGAACCACTAAGACCGCTGCGGCAAGTCGCATCGAGTGGTGAAATTTCACGGGTCATGCTTGCTGTGAAGAACGCGCTAGCGGATCAGGATTCAACTCCGCTGATGGTTTTTGACGAAATTGATGCAAACGTGGGTGGCGAAATCGCGCGGGCCGTAGGCGAGAAGATGGCTAGTCTTGGTGAGCGTCACCAGGTTGTTGCGATCACACACTTTCCGCAGGTCGCGGCGGTAGCACATCAACATTTTCTGGTTGAAAAACGGGTGGAAGGTGGTCGATCATTTTCTTCGTTGACCGAAGTGGCCGGTGAAACGCGTATCGACGAGTTAGTGCGAATGTTGGGAGGGGGAGGAACCCAGGCTCGGGAGATGGCAAAATCGCTCTTAAAGTAAAATTTTGGAGGGGAGGCAAGGGATTGAAGCCGGTCGCGAGTGCTAGATTAGGTCCTAACACTGGGGGCGTTAGTAAATCGCTGCCTTTTATAGACCCGCTTAGAGGCCGCTGACGGTTACTACTCGGATACGGTGGTTTCGGCAAGTTCTCGCTTACTGAGATCGTCACCGGTATAGCCGTTTTCTTCGGCGTATTTTCGGACGTCAGCGGTAATTTTCATGGAGCAGAAAGTGGGACCGCACATCGAGCAAAAGTGTGCGGTTTTGGCCCCTTCAGCCGGGAGGGTCTCGTCGTGGAAGTCGATCGCACGGGCGGGATCGAGTCCGAGGGCGAATTGGTCTCGCCAACGGAATTCGAAGCGGGCTTTTGAAATCGCGTTATCACGTTCCTGAGCGGCGGGGTGTCCTTTGGCCAGATCGGCGGCGTGAGCGGCGATTTTGTAAGTGATAACACCTTCGCGGACGTCGTCACGGTTAGGGAGACCCAAATGTTCTTTTGGGGTGACATAACACAACATAGCGCAACCATACCACCCAATGTTGGCTGCTCCGATACCGGAAGTGATGTGATCATAGCCAGGGGCGATGTCGGTTGTGAGTGGTCCAAGCGTGTAGAAGGGAGCTTCGTGGCACCACTCGATTTGCTTTTGCATGTTTTCTTCGATGAGCTGCATGGGAACGTGGCCGGGTCCTTCGTTCATGACCTGACAACCTTTCTCCCAAGCGCGGGTCGTGAGTTCGCCTTGCACTTCGAGTTCTGCGAGTTGGGCATAGTCATTGGCGTCGGCGATTGAGCCGGGACGCAGTCCGTCGCCGATAGAGAATGAAACATCATAGGCTGCGCAGATGTCACAAATATCATCCCAGTGGGTGTAGAGGAAGTTCTCTGCGTTGTGAGCGAGCGCCCACTTAGCCATGATGGACCCCCCACGGCTTACGATCCCAGTCATACGGCGAGCGGTGTGAGGGACGAAGCGTTTCAAGACGGCCGCATGAATGGTAAAGTAGTCGACCCCTTGCTCAGCTTGCTCGATGAGAGTGTCACGGAAGAGTTCCCAAGTCAGGCTTTCGATTTGGCCGTTGACCTTTTCGAGTGCTTGGTAAATGGGGACAGTTCCGATGGGAACAGGGGAGTTGCGAATAATCCACTCGCGAGTGGCGTGAATATTTTTCCCAGTAGAAAGATCCATCACGGTGTCGGCTCCCCATTTTGTGGCCCAACGCATTTTTTCAACTTCTTCATCAATCGTGGACGCAACGGCTGAGTTGCCAATATTAGCATTGATTTTGACGAGAAAGTTCCGCCCGATAATCATGGGCTCGCTTTCTGGGTGGTTGATATTGGCGGGGATGATGGCTCGACCGCGGGCGACTTCCGAGCGCACGAATTCGGCAGTGATGAGAGTCGGGATTTCAGCTCCATAGGTTTGGCCAGGGTGCTGGTGATTCATGACGTTTCGTGAGACTTGCTCCATGGGGTCAATCTCGCTAGGGCGGGGCATTTCATACCCTTCCGGAGTAGAGTTTTTCTGGCGGATAAACTCCTTAATTTGATCGGATGCGTCATCGGGGATTTCCTCGATGGAGGGATAGCGGTCGTGGATCGTTTTAAACTGCTCAAGGCGGCCCATGTTTTCGCGGATCGCGATGTATTCCATTTCGGGAGTGATAGTGCCCTGATCTGCATACCACTTTTGGGTGACTGGCTTCCCAGTAGAGCGAAGCGGCTTACGCTTCAAGCCGGGATATTCTTTGAGTTTGTTTTTAGCGGCCTTGTTTTCGTTATACTTTTCGGCGTGGGCTTCAGACAGGTAACCGTTGTCGATAGCTCTGATTTCACGACCATCGTATTCTTCAACGTCCTTGCGTTTTAGGATCCAGTTGCGGCGTAGGGCAGGAAGGCCTTCACGGACGTTTCCTTTAAAATCTGGGTCGCCCCAAGGTCCAGAGCAATCGTAGACCCGGATAGATGGGTTTTTTTCAGTCACCCCATTGGCATGCTCGGTGTCGGAAAGGCGGATTTCACGCATAGGAACCTTAAGATCTTTGTGAATTTGACCCTCAACGTAAATCCGAGTGGAGTTGGGGAAGATGGTCGGGTCTCTAGCAATGGCTTCGAGTTCGGCGGAGTTGTCAATATCCTCAACAAAGTTTCCAGTGTAGTCTGAGCGTTGCTTTGAGTTTTCGGGTGTGAGTTCGTTTTCGTCAGGAGAAATCATAGTCGTGAAGTTTTTGAGTTGTAGCGAAAGAAAAAGCCTGTCGGCTCTGGATTGGAGGCGCGACAGGCGTGAGAAAGATTTTGGTCTGACTCCCGATGGTTAATCCGGTAGTGAGGGTATAATCTCAGAATCTCCAAATTGACGAAGAAACACCCCTGTCTTGTTGCTCGAAATATTGGAGGCGAGTAGCCAACTTGTCAAGAAGACGGGGTTTTGAACATTGCGGGGTGGCTGAGTCTGAGTTAGTTCCTGTCCCGTGACGGAGGAACACCAGATCAAACTCGAATATGAAAGTGCGCATTTTTTGCAGTCTCTTTTTGGACACGCGGAAAAAGAGCTTAGGTATCTTGAAGGAAAGGCAAAAGTCCGTTTGGTGACCCGGGATGGATGGCTGGAAGTTCGAGGGTCGAAAGAAGGGTGTGATTTAGTAGAAGAGATTTTCGCTGACTTGGAGGAAGCGAGGAGAAATGGTGGGGAGGTAACCTCGAGGGATTTTCGAACGGCGGTCGATTTAGTAAGGCAAGGTGGTGAAGGGATTTCGGCCTTGGGAAGGTTGCAGCTTGTAGGCGCCCGCGGGTGCAAGCCGGTAGTAGCTCGCAGTCCGAATCAGTTGGCATATTTAAATGCGATGGTGGCCAATGAGGTCGTTTTTGGACTTGGGCCTGCTGGTACGGGAAAGACGTATTTGGCGGTGGCAATGGCGCTTGATCTTCTTCGGAAAAAGGAAATCAGTCGTTTAATTTTAACTCGCCCAGCAGTGGAGGCAGGAGAAGCGCTTGGGTTTTTGCCGGGGGATATGCGAGATAAGGTCGCGCCTTATTTACGGCCACTTTACGATGCGATTGATGACATGCTGGGTTTTGAGGAAGGTGCAAAGCGTTTGGAGGATGGTAGTATCGAAATCGCCCCGCTGGCTTATATGCGTGGACGGACCTTGTCGCGTTCTTTTGTTATTCTTGATGAGGCACAGAATACAACGCGGGAGCAAATGTTTATGGCGCTTACTCGCTTGGGGGAAGGTTCCCGATGTATTATTACTGGTGATTCTTCTCAGATTGATTTGAAGGATCATGGGGTTTCGGGCTTACTGGAAGCGGAAAAGGCACTTAAGAATGTAGATGGCGTAGCATTTAATCACTTCGACACGAGCGATGTTGTCCGTCATCCTGTGGTTGGGAGAATTATTTCAGCATACAAAGACTTCCGTTCATAATTACTGATCCATGAATATTATTATCGTTGGAGCTGGGGAAATTGGCCGCCACCTTGCCATAGAATTGTCGCGCCAAGAGCATACTGTTTCGGTAATCGAGAGTGATGCAGTTCAGGCTTCCGAGCTTCAGGGCGAAATCGAAGGGAAGGTAGTCATTGGAGATGGTTCTAGTGTGAATACACTTGCCGAAGCTAATATTGGTGACTGCGAATTATTTCTTGCGCTTACAAGTGAGAACTCGGTGAATTTAATGTGCGCTTCGATGGTGAAGTCAATGGGGGTAGAGCGGGTGATCAGCCGGGTGCATCCGGGCTTGCAGCGCGAGGAGTGGCTGTTTGATTTTCGGGGCCACTTTGGAATTGATCACATTTTCAGTTCCGAGAGGTTGGCTGCAATCGAGTTAGCGAAGTTTATTCGAAACCCTGATTCATTAGTGGTCGAAGAGATTGCGCGCGGACGAATTGAGTTACAGCAAGTTCGAGTCAGCTCCAAGAGTGAGGTCGTCGGTGAGCCATTGAAGTCGCTCAAGTTCCCGGCAAATACGAGAGTCGCATTGGTCAGTCGGGACAATTCCCATGAAGTTGCCAATGCCGACACTGTCTTGGAAGGAGGTGATATTGTGACGGTGTTCGGAGCACCTCACAAGTTACGCCAGCTTGTTGGGTTATTACAGAAAGAGATTCACCTGAAGGATGGACCTCGGGTCGTCATTTTTGGAGGCGGGGAATATGGATTTTCACTTGCTCAAATGTTGGAGAGTTGGAATTGCGGGGTCCGTATTTTTGAGCGTGATCCTGAGCTTGCTCAGGAACTTACCGACCGTCTCTCAAGCACGACCGTGATTAATGCAGATGCGACATCGGTCGCAGAGTTAGAGGAAGAACAGGTTGGGGGAGCTGATTTTTTCGTAGCGACCAGCAGCAGCGATGAGGATAATGTGATGACTTGTTTGCAGGCTCATAATCTTGGCGCTAAGAACTGTTTAACTTTGATCCACCGGGCTGATTACGCGAAAGCCATTAGTTTTTCTGGACGACACTTTGGAGTCGTCGCAGCGGTGAGTCCGCGAGAAGCTTCGCGGAAAGAGATTTCGCGTTACGTCACGACCGAAAAATTTCATGTCGTTCGTAAACTTGGGAAGGGCATCGTTCTCCAAACCCATGTTGCAAAAGGGTCAAAGGCAGATGGGAAAACAGTGGCGGAACTTAAGTGGCCCGATGGTTGCGTCTTGGTTGGGTTACTCAAGGGTTTACAGGCTATTGTTCCTGGGGCCGATGACACACTTGAGGCTGGTGACCAAATCTTTGCGATGGTTGCAAATAAGGCGGAGAGAAAATTTCTTAGGCTGGTTCATTAAGGCTCAAGGCAACCCGGACTCGAGGGCGAATTCAGTGCGCTGTTGAATCTCTTGGGGGACAATTCAAATGGTTCCTGATCGGGCTGAGTCCTCGATTTAAAATGGAGCGGGTGAAGTGAAAGTGAGTCGCTCGCTCGTGTTGGGGTGGTCGAAGGAGAGTTTACTAGCGTGGAGCTTCATTTTACCGGGATCTGCACCGTTGCCATAAAGCGGGTCATCAAGGATTGGAAGTCCGAGCCCTTTCGGATGGGCTGAGTGTATTCGAAGCTGGTGTGTTCTGCCCGTGATCGGCTGAAAATGTATTCGCGTTATTCCATTTTCAACCGAGATACGGCGCCAGTGAGATATCCCCATTTTCCCGTGAATTTCATCGTAGATTTGATAGGGGCGATTCTCAATATCAAGTCGGAATGGGAGCGTGATCGTGCCGCTGTTCCCTTGTTCTTTAGGGAGTGCTCCATCTAGGAGGGCAATGTATTCCTTCTCGGTGAGTCTATCTTGAAATTGTTTCGAGAGGTTTCGATGAGCGTCTTTAGTAAGAGCCAGAACAAGTAAGCCCGAGGTGTCCATGTCAAGACGGTGGACCGCGGGTTGATCAATACATCCGGGAATAATTGTGCTAATTCGGTGCGCAACCGAATCTATTTTCTCAACCCCTCGTCCAGGAACTGAGAGAAATCCGCTGGGCTTATCGACCACCACGATCTGCTGGTCCTGATAAATAATGGTCACTTTTTTCGGACTTTAAGAATGGCTTCAACCATTTGCCGGGTCTCTTCAATATTGTGTTGGGGATGGGGAGGCATGGGTTGCTCACCCCAAACACCAACTCCTCCTTTAATCACCTTGTTGGCTAACATCTCGATAGAATTCGGATCTTTTGCATATTTCCCTGCGACGTCGCGGTAGGTAGGTCCGATCGATTTTTGAGTGGTGTTATGGCAGGCAAGACAGGTGGTCTCGGCAATGAGCTTGGTGCCAGGGTGATCCTTTGGAAGGCCCTTCATTCGGGGGTCGGATGGTGAAACTGCGATGGCTTGCGGTGTTTTGGAGTATGTCACTCGTTTGAGTTTACCGTCCTTGCCGTCATACCAGGCTGATCCGTATTCAAGAATGAAGAGCTCACCTTTGGGGCCCAAGGCCATGTCGCCGGGGTGAACAAATCGATATTTTCCGAGCCATGGTTCGTTCCACTCAATATTTCCTTTGTCATCAAGCTTGATTAAACGAATCCGAGTTGTGGTCCAGTCGTAGGCAATCAGGCAGCCGTCTAGTTGTGCCGGGAGCCCTCCCTGATCCTTAGGGAAGAGATCGGAGTGAAATACTGGTCCAGCACAAGCAGATGCTCTGGGGTAGTGCCAAAAGGCCGGTTGGGCTGGAGGGAGTTCGGTAAGTCCGGTGTTGTTGACTGAGGTGTTGATTGGTTTTTTAAAATTAAATTTTTTCCCTGTCTTTTTTTCTGCGAAGTCATAGTCAGTGTAGGGTTTGTTGTTGGCGCTGAAATAGGGCCAACCAAAATTTCCGGCTTTACGGGCTTGATTGATTTCATCATAGCCACGCGGTCCTCGGCTTGAATCGCTGCCGGCATCAGGTCCCACCTTTCCCCAGTAAAGATAGTTGGTTTTTTGGTCGATTGAAATTCGATAGGGGTTACGACATCCCATAACATAGATCTCTGGACGAGTCTTAGCAGTACCTTTTGGGAAAAGGTTGCCTTTTGGAATGGTGTAGTCGCCATTTTTGGTGGGTCGAATACGAAGGATCTTCCCGCGAAGGTCATTCGTGTTGGCGGAAGTGCGTTGGGCGTCATACCACTTGCGGTTTTCACCCTCGTCGATGGGCGCGGAGCCATTTGATTGAAATGGGCAGGTGTTGTCTCCAGTGGAAAGATATAGGCAACCGTCGGGTCCAAACGCGAGAGATCCCCCTTCGTGGCATGTTGAATTTTCACGATCGTGTGGAACTTCTAGTAGGGTCTTTTCGCTGCCAAGTTGGCCCCCTTCAAAAGTGAATCTAGCAAGATGATGGACGGGTTTCCCTTGGACTGAGTAGTAGAGATAAACCCACTTATTCTTCTCGTAATTCGGATCAAGGGCTATTCCTAGGAGTCCGCACTCTCTCGCGAATTCCTTTTTTCTTACCTCGACTGGAATGGTTGCAATCACCTTAACTTTGCCATTCTCTGGATCAACCAGTTTCACCGCCCCAGTGCGCTCAGTGACGAATACCTGGCCTTCCGGAGTGACTGCCATTTCCATGGCGTCAATAAAACTTCCAGCGACGGTTTCGACCTTAAAGTATTCATCTGCGGGAGCTTTTGCTGAGGCAAAGGGAGAATTTAAAAGAAAGAAAAGGGAAGCTAGTTTTCTCATGGCGGTAGAGTAACGAAATTTAGCTCAAGAGCAAGCTTGGCAGGGAGGTCAAATTGGCAATCAGTGCTGGTCCAAATGAGTTTTTCAAGATATCTCGACCATGTGAGATTATTTGTCTGTCTTTGTATTTCGGTCCTTAATTGGTCTTGGCTAGATGCGGTCATTTTGAAAGAGCTAGAGACATCCGGAGTTGCTTCGTTCCAGCATGCCGGTTCGGTTTCAGAAGTTGTTTGTCATCCCAATGGGATCCACGTTTTGAGCTCTTCCCGTGATCAATGCGTACGTCTCTGGGAGATAAAATCGGGTAAGTTAGTGCGTCGATATACGGTTCCGGGCTGCAGCGACATGTGGGGAATTCGATTCCTGGAAAAGGGTAAGGAGTTTTTAGCGGCTAGCAGCTCAAATGATGTTTTTCGTTTTGAAGTAGCAACGGGAAAGGTCTTGCAGAAGTATGTTCACTCTGGGACGGCATTCCGCTTGGCCCTTCTTCCTGATGGAAAGAGCTTCATTGGAACGGATGGCAAGAACACGGCAGTGTTGTGGGAAACCGCTACGGGAAAGAAACTAAGAACGTTCTCTGGTCACACTAAGGACGTCTACACTGCGATTGTAGTGAATGGTGGCAAAACACTCATTACAGGATCGGAAGATAAGAGTATCAAACAATGGAATATCGCGACAGGTGAGTGTCTCAAGACCATCACTGATAAACCAGCCTATGGGGACGTGTTCACTTTGGCTGCTGCTCCTGATGAAAAGCGTTTCGGAATGGTATGTGATGGTGGTTATGTGCGGGTCTTCGATTCAGCCACTCTCAAGGAGATTTGGAAGACGAAGCTGGGTAAGGAAGGTGAAGTTGTAGCTTGGGCTCCAGATGGTTCTCTCATTGCTTCGACTTCGCGTGATGGCAACCTCTACCTTTTCCATCCTAAAACGGGGAAGGTAGTTAAAAAGATTAAAACCGTTCAAAAATCTCACACCCCGGTAACCTTCTCCAACGACAGTAAATTTATTATTTCAGGTGGTGACTCTATTTTGCATGTCCACAACGTTGAGACTGGGGAGCGGATTAAACCTGAAATGGGTTTTCCTGATAGTGAAGGTTATGATCATCTGACAGTAGGTCCAGCCGGTTCGCGGGTTTATCTTGCAAATGGTTCTTCTTGGCAGGTTTTGGATCGTGAAAACCCTGAGGCTAATCGGAAGTTTGCGGAGAACCAAACAGTAACTTCGATAGCGCTATCAAGCAGTGGTGATTTCATTGCGATAGGTTTTGAGCGTGGCCAGATCAAGGTGCTCGATACGAGGGAGTTTAAATTACTTAGTTCAATCTCTGACAAGGGGAGGGTGAATGGTTTGGCTTTTCTACCCGGTGAAAAACGCCTGGTGGCAGGAGGGGGGGGGAATCGCGTAACTCTCTGGGCAATTGAAGGCGGAAAGAGGCTTCGGGATTTTGATGGGCACACTGATGATATCGTAGCTTTTGCCTTATCAAAGGACGGACAGCTTTTGATGACCCTTTCAAGGGACCGCTCGATCAGATCATGGTCCGTGACGGCGGGAGAAGAGTTGGCAGAATTTAAGCTTGGAAAGGATCGACCTAGGGGAATTGCCTATTTGGATAGTGGACGTTCTCTCGTGATTTCGACAAACAGCAAAGACGTGTTAGCCCGTATTCTCCCAGAGATTCAAGTAGAAGAGATGATCGACAACGCGATGGTCTTAAAATTGATCAAGCAGCTTGCTGATGATCGTTTTTTCAAGAGGCAGGAAGCGATGGAAAAACTTGCAGGATTTGGAAAGGCCGTAATTCCTATTGCTGAAGCGATAGAGACCGAAGACCCGGAGGTAGAGTATCGTCTCGTTGGAGTTCGGGATACCATTCGTGGAAGTCTCTCCAGAAATGCTTTTAAGAAAGTCGCGTCTTTGGATGATGATTTGGGTGTGCTGGCGACTGATCCACTTGGCGAATTTTGGGTAGGGAAATTAGGAGCTAAAGGGGCGTCTCGTCTTTTGGTTGGGGCCGTTGACCATGAATCAGAGGGAATCAAGATTCTGCAAACTATTGATAATAATCATGGATGCCAGCAGCTCTCTTTTTCGCGGGATGGCAGTCATCTAGGAACGGTGAATGCCGATGGAACTTATTCCTTGTTTGAGGTGATTCGAGAATGATTAACCAGTTTCGCGAAGGCCAGATGAGATGGCGTTGATCGTCAATTGCAGGGCGAGAAAATCGCGATTAAAGCGACCATCCTTTGCTTCGATTGGGCTCCCGGCCTCACGCCAACGTTTGATTAGGGCGATTTGTTGCTCATGAAGGACCTTTAATGGACCTTCACGGACTGCAAGGGTTTTTTCCATGCGCGGGCGGCGGGAATCGAATTCGCGGCCAAAAAGTTTACGAACTAATCTACGTGTTTTTTCGTATTCGGTAAGGATTTGGCCAAGAAGGCGTTTTCGAAGATCCTCGTCCGGGCAGAGCTCGGCATATTGCTTCATCATTTCGGGGTTTGCCGAGGCGAGGGAGGATTCAATGTTGGTGAAGACATAGCGAAGGAAATCGAACTTTGGGAGGTTATCCTTGATGTTCTCATAGGATTCTTCGCCGATAGCTTCGAGACCGGATCCAACACCGTACCAGCCGGGTAGGTAGAATCGGGCTTGGGTCCAAGAAAAGACCCATGGGATAGCACGGAGATCCTTGAGTGAGGCCTTCTTGCCAGTACGGCGGGAGGGCCGGGATCCAAAGACACCGGTTTCTAAAGCGTCGATGGGAGTCGCACTACGGTAGAAGCTGATGAAGTCATCGGCGTCGAGCAGCTTGCGATAGGCTTTGTCTGATTCGGCGGAAAGGGCGTCGAGACTTTGGCGGCACTGTTCAACAGGATTGGCCCGTTCATTTCGCAACCCAACGACACGGGTGACACCAGCAGTGAGAAGTTCGAGATGGAAGTGCGCGTTCCCTTCGTGACCGTATTTTCGTGGGAGGACTTCGCCTTGTTCGGTGACACGGACGGGGCCGGCAAGTGCTCCATCGGGAAGGGCCCGCAGGAACCAGCGAGTGGGACCTGCTCCGCGACCAATAGTGCCGCCGCGGCCGTGAAAAAATTGTGGGACAACACCTTCTGCTCGACAGGCTGCGGTCATTGATTCTTGGCCTTTGAAAATTCCCCATTGGGATGCAAAAACTCCGGCATCTTTGTTGGAATCAGAATAGCCGACCATGGCGGGCTGCATTCCGGATGGATGGGGGCCCATAATGGCGAGGTATTCCGCCATAATGGTGCTAGCGGCCGCTAGGTCTTCGCCGGTTTCAAAGAGTGGACTAACTGGAAGGCGGGAGCGCCATTTGCCGTTTGAATGTAGCTTGGCGAGTCCAGCTTCGCGGGAGAGAAGCTGGACGAGAAGGATATCGGACACAGAACGCGTCATACTGATGATGAGTTGGCCTAGGCAATCAGGCCCGCGTTTGCGCAGGTGGGTCGCGAGGAGGCGAAAGTAGGCCAGAATATGATCTGCATCATCGCCAGCTTCCTCGTAGCGAGTAAGAAATGGTCTTGGATTCGAGAGCTCCGCGACAAGGAATTCGCGGCGTTTTGCTTCGGTCCAAGTTGGGAAGTTTTCGCCATCAGGAATCCCGACTCTAGCGAAGAGTTGAGCGGCGGCGGCATCGTGGGCTTCCGAGTTGTTGCGAACATCGAGGGAAGCGAGATGGAGTCCGAAAATTTCAGCAAGGCGAATGAGTGGGAAAATCCACTCGTGCGCGGTCATTGAAGCCTTGGCTTCGCAGAGGGTGTCGTGAGCAAGATTGAGATCGGAGAGATATTGGGCGGTGGTTTGGTATTTGTCCTGCTCGAATCTTTCGACGACGAGTCTAATAAAAGTCTGCCATGGCTCTAGATGGTAGCGTTTTGTAATTCGGAATCCCGCATCGCCGAGTTCTTCGGCATACGTTGAAATGGCTTCGTTAAGACGGGAAGGAACTTTGGTGAAGGGTGGAGCCAGGGTGAGTTTGTCAGCGACATTCATTAAATGCCGCTGGTGCATTTGCACTGCATTTTCATGAAGTTCGGCGAGAGTGTTCTTAGTTACCTCTGGTGTGACAAAGGGATGTCCGTCGCGGTCGCCACCAATCCAGTTAGAAAATCGGAGTTTTGGATAGGCGTTCTCCTTGCGAAGGTTTTCGATATTCCAACCGGCATCTTCCCACGCGAGTTCGAGAGAACGGTCAAGGCGGATTACGACTTCGGGGAAGGTTTCGCTGAGATAAGGTAGAGCATTCCGAAGTTCCTCTTGAACTGCGGGACGTTGGACGAAAATTTCCCCCGTATACCAAAGGGTCTGGAGCTCAGCGCGGAGAGAATCTGCGACGCGGCGACCGTAATGAGGGTCGTTTTTAGCGGATTCAAAACTACGGAGTTCCTCGTAAATAGCTTTGTGGCGGACCCGCACGGATGGGCGTTTTGCTTCGGTTGGGTGGGCAGTTAGGACTGGTTCGACCTGAACTTTTTTGAGGGTCGTGATCACCTCTTGCTCGCTTAAACCGGCTTGGGAGAGGCGTTTGATGACGGAGGGCCAAAGGCCCTTAATGGCATCGGCTCCGTGGGAGGTTCGGCGGGCACTGCGGAATTTCCAAGCGACGCGTTCTTCGACGATGTTGAGTAGTTCGAAGCAAATAGAGAGGAGTTGAGCTCCTTCCCGCTCTGCGCCTGAGGGAATTGTTTCAGGAAATGGTTTGCCTTCTTGCCAGGGGACGAGCGAGCGCAGGGCATCATCAAGCGGAAGGGCCTCGGCAAGCATAGCTGTGGTTTCGGCTAGACTTTCGTCGAGTTCGCGAAATCCCTCCGCGAAATATCGGTCATTCTTAATGTTGTCAGGCATCCGGAGTAAGAATGCTCAGATTTTGAGGGGCTGGCAAGGATCTGTCTTTCAGGTCACGATTCATTCTGATAATCAACGGTATGAAGAAAATGATTTTTGCGACAGTCGCTCTCACTGGAACCTTTCAGGCTCAAACGACTCCTGTATATGTTGGCACCGGGGCAGATGGGATTTACACTCTCGAACTAAACGAAAAAACGGGAGCGCTTTCGAATCGTAGGCATGTGGTGAAGGGCCAGAACATGGGGTTTCAAGAGGTGAACAAGGAAGGCAGTGTTATTTTTTCGACTTTCAAAAAAGGTGGGAAGGGAGCGGTTTCGGCTTATTCGATCGTTGAGGGCAAGTTTACCGAGATTTCCAGCCAGCCTTATGAGGGGCGAGGACTTTGCCATGTCAGTATCGACGCGAATGAAAAAGTTCTTTTTGGAGCGGATTATGGTGGAGGGAAGGTTGTGTCTTTCCCAATTGAAGGTGGGGAGATTGGCGCCGTGGCCTCACTGATGCAGCACAAGGGTTCGAGCTTGAACAAACAACGACAGGAAGGGCCTCATGCACACTCCATTTATGCTGGGCCTGATAACAAATTCGCGTATGCGCCAGATCTGGGAATTGATCAGGTGAAATTCTATGCTTTCGATGCTAAGGGGACGTTGACTGATAAGGGGGGATTCAAATTGATTCCAGGTTCTGGTCCCCGTCATATGAAGTTTGGTAAAGATGGTTCGCATGCCTATGTTCTTAATGAACTCACTTTGACTGTAACAGGGTTCTCCCGTGATACGGAAAATGGTGTTTTGACAATGAAGAATACAGTGAGTGTTTTCCCGTCGAAAACAAAAACAGAGAATATGAGCTGTTCCGAGATTAGGGTTTCGCAAGATGGAAAGTTTATTTATACCGCGAATCGTGATTTAACAGAAGAGGGGAGAGATTCCTTAACTGTCCTCTCTGTTGCACAGGACGGGTCATTAAAGCATCTCGAAACGACTCCGGCAGCGGTGTGGATCCCCCGGAATATTAATCTTTCGCCATCTGGTGATTGGCTTCTTGTGGCAGGGCAAAAGTCCAACGAAGTGACCAGTCATCGGATTGATAAGAAAACGGGTAAGATTTCTTTTAGCGGCAAAAGTGCGGAGGTGCCGAAGGCGATGTGCATTAACTTTGCTCGGTGAATCTCACTCAATTTTCAAAACCGGGTGATGAGAGTGCTTGCTTTGAGTCCTAATTGAGATGTCGAAAGAGGGGCCCTTTTCGCGGAAATTTAAGCGCGTTTTTGGCCGCGAAGCATGGCTTCAATAAAGGGGTCAAGGGCTCCATCCATGACGTTTTGGATGTTTCCAGTTTCTTCGCCTGTGCGGAGGTCCTTAACCATCTGGTAAGGTTGGAATACGTAGGAACGAATTTGGCTGCCCCAGCCGATCTCTCCTTTATCGGAATAAGCGCGGTCCGCTTCGGCTTTCTGCTTGTCTTCCTCAATCTGGTAAAGTTTGGCTCGGAGGGTTTCCCAAGCGACTTCGCGGTTGCGGAGTTGGGACCGTTCTTGGGTGGAGCGAATCACGATGCCTGTTGGGAGATGCTTCATCATAACAGCGGTTTCGACCTTGTTTACATTTTGGCCACCTTTACCGCCTGAGCGGGCTGTGGATATTTCGACATCGGAATCGGGAATGTCGATCTCGATGGTGTCATCAATTTCAGGTGTGACATCAATAGAGGCGAAAGAGGTGTGTCTTTTTCCTGCCGAATCGAAAGGCGAAATGCGAACGAGACGATGAACGCCACGTTCGGCTTTGAGGTAACCATAGGCGTATGGGCCCTCAATTTTGAGAGAGGCAGAAGAAATCCCGGCTTCTTCACCGTCCTGATAATCAGTAACCGTAATCTTAAAGTCTTTTTGCTCTGACCAGCGATTATACATTCGGTAAAGCATACCGGCCCAGTCGCAGGCCTCGGTGCCACCTGCTCCAGCTTGGACAGTCATGTAGGCGTTTTTTGAGTCGGAGGGAGAATCGAGAAGGGTAATGAGCTCGAAGGACTCTAAATCTTTACCAAGCCTCTCGAAAGTGGATCGCGCTTCACGTGCCGAATCGATGTCATCAAATTCCTTGGCGAGCTCAATACCCGAGGTGAGATTTTGAAATTCTTCCTCAAATTTAAGGAAAGGTTCGAGTTTGTCCTTGTTGAGTTTTGTTTCGGCTAAGACTTCGCGAGCCTGCTCCTGTCGGTTCCAGAATTCTGGATTGGCGGCTTTGGCTTCGAGTTCCTCGATTTTTTGGGTTAAAAGCGGGATGTCAAAGATACCTCCTGAGTTCCGACAAGCGGCTCTCGAGCGAGCTGGTGTCGATCGCCAGAAGGTCAGCGACGTTTTCGGTTTCCATAAGGGAGCGAGAGGTATGGGAGACGGATGCAGGGGTCAATGGAATTGTCTGATGAGAGGAGAGAGTTGCACCTCGGTTTTTAGAAGAAGACCGTAAATTGAATGGTCTTTCGTGGGTGCCTCTAAGAAAATTTAGAGAGTTTCAAGATACTCAGTGATAGCTGGTATCGGATTTACTGGTCATCCTAGTTAGATCAGTCAGGGTTCTTTGACGATGAATCAGGGGTATTTTCTGGGTTTGGTGGGGCTGGTAGCCTTTTTTCTGCAAGGGAATGTGACGGGGAAGCCTCTCAAAGTTTATGTCCTAGCAGGTCAGTCGAATATGCAGGGGTCGGCTCATAAAAAGACTTTTGCAGCGATAGGGGATGATCCTAAAACGGCCTCGATCTTGAAGGAGATTTTGAGTGCTGATGGAGAACCGGTAGAGGGGCACAATAGCTGGGTGACTTGTCGAACAAATCGTGGAGGGCAACAGGTAACTCTTCATGGGAAGGTCAAGGTCGGCTATGGATTTGATGATGAGAGAATCGGTCCGGAGTATGGCTTTGGTCTACACATGGATCGTTCAACGGAAGAGCCGGTATTGATTATCAAGACAGCTTGGGGGGGGAAGTCGTTAGCGGTTGATTTTCGCCCGCCGAGTGCCGGCCCCTATTCGCCAAGTGAACGGGAAAATGAGAACGGAAGGGTTCCAACACAGCAAGCGACGGGGTCTTACTACCGTCAGATGATCGCGTTCGTCAAAGAGACGCTCAAGGATGAAGCAAGTATTAGGAAAGTGGTGCCGGAATACAAAGAAGGCGATGGATACAAGCTTGCGGGTTTTGTTTGGTTTCAGGGATGGAATGACATGTGCAATCGCCATCATATCTCCCAATACACGGACAATATGATTCACTTTATTGTGGATGTGCGACGGGATTTTGAGTCGCCCAACCTCCCATTCATCGTGGGGGTGTTGGGTGTTTATGGGACGGATCCCGATAGCCGTCGTTTTGATAAGGGATTGCCGGTAACGACTTTTCGAAAAACGCAATTTGAAGCGGTAGAAACCTTTAATGCAAAGGTCAAATCCAAGTATAGAGGGAATGTCATCGCAGTGGATAGCGGGCCTTTTTACGAGCTAGGGCTCAGTGATATTTATTGGAAACGGCGGATGACGGGAGAGTGGAAACGTCGCCTCGAAAGGGGTGAGATGATCCGGGAGGACTATCAAAAGGAGTGTGCTAAGTATGGCTTTGGTGATGGCGAAATTACCGCCGAAGAACAAGCGACCTGGGACCGATGTTCATCAAATGCCGAATATCACTACCTAGGAAGTGGAAAAACTTTTGTGAGGTTTGGAAAATCCTTGGCTGAAGCGATGCTAAGGATTGAGAAAAACTAATGAGAAATTGAGATGATAAAATTGAAACTGACTCTATTGAGCCTGCTGTGCACCACGCTTATTTTGAAAGCGGAGAAGCCTCCCAATATTCTCCTGATCATGGCGGATGATTTGGGGTGGTATGATGTTCACTTTAACGGGAACGAGCATTTGGATACCCCAAACCTCGATCGCTTCGTAAAACAGGGAATGGTTTTTCCACATGGCTATGCCGCGGCTCCGGTGTGTACGCCAACTCGTGCAGCGATGATGACCGGAATGTCTCCAGCAAGACTGGCAATCACGAATCATGCACCAGGATTTAAAAATGGCATGGTGCCGGAGGGGCGGAAACAGGCTGGAGCGGAAAAATTGACTTATCTACCGTTAGAAGCGGAGACTTTGGCGGAGCGATTGAAGAAGGAAGCCGGATATGCGACGGGCTTTGTGGGAAAGTGGCACTTGTCCCACCGCAAAGGAGAGAACAAAGCGGGTGAGAAATACGAACACGGATTACGTCCAAAGTCGCAGGGCTTTGACCTTAATATCGGCGGCTACGACCGGGGAGGGCCCCCGACGTATTTTGCGCCCTACAAGATCCCGACTTTAAAAGAAGGGCCGAAAGGGGAATATCTCCCTGATCGATTGGCGACGGAATGCATCGACTTTATTAAAAAGCAAAAGAACGGACCGTTCTTCCTGACGTTTTGGAATTATTCGGTTCACTACCCGATCGAGGCACCGGAGGATCTTATAGAAAAATACAAAAAGCGCCCGGTGGAAAATGCGCCTTACGCAGCGATGATCGAGGGCATGGATCGTTCGATTGGGCGGGTGTTGGCATCGCTTGACGATCTTGGCTTGGCGGAGAGCACGATTGTCATCTTTACTTCGGACAACGGATCTTTGTTCGGGAATGGTCCGTTAAGGGCAAATAAGGGGCACCTTTATGAGGGCGGAATCAGAGTGCCGTGGGCCATTCGTTGGCCGGGAAAAGTAAAGGCGGGTTCAAGTTCCAATACGCCCATCATCACGACGGATACCTTCCCGACCTTGCTCGAAGTAGCGGGATTGAAACCAGAGGCGGGAACTCCGCTTGATGGAGTAAGTTTGGTTCCGATGTTGAAAGGGAATGCGGGGCTGGAGAGGACGTCTCTTTTCTTTCACTATCCCAACTATGCCTTCCACAAGAGGAATCGCTTGGGGGGAGTGGTGCGGCGCGGGAACTACAAACTCATCCATTTTTACGATGATGATTCCATCGAGCTTTACGACGTCGTTGCGGATCAGGGTGAAAAGAAGAATCTAACCAAGTCGAAGCCGAAGTTAGCGGCCGAGTTGAAAGCAGAATTGATGCAATGGCTCAAGGAGTCCGGTGCGAAGATGCCTTTCGTTCCCGCCAAAAAATCAAACTAATGAATTCCTCAGACCCTTATCGGATTCCAGGCCTTGAGCTGATTGACCATGCTTTTGAAGCTCCTCTTGATTATCGCGATCCTAGAGGAAGGCAGATCGATCTCTTTGTTCGCGAAGTTCGTGATCTCGATCCAAAGAGCTCGGAGAAGCCTTTCCTTATTTTTCTGCAAGGCGGTCCAGGGTTTCGGGCTCCTATTCCGATTCAGAAGACCGGTTGGTTGAAGCGTGCTCTTACCGAGTACCGTGTGCTGATGTATGATACGCGGGGAAATGGTCTGAGCACGCCGGTGGATCACCAGACCTTGGGTCTAGAAGGTGATGCCGCTGCACAGGCGGAATATCTGACACACTTCCGGCAGGATAACATTGTAAGGGATGCCGAGCTGATCCGCTCTCACATGAGTCCGGGAATACCTTGGTCAACAATTGGCCAAAGCTTCGGAGGGTGGTGCACAATGACCTATCTGAGTCTTCATCCGGAAGGCTTGAAGGAGTGCTTCATCTTTGGTGGAGTCCCCGGGCTTGAGCGGACAGCGCGGGAGATTTACGAAGGAACCTTTCCTTTTGTGGAAGAGAGGAACCGGAAGTATTTTGAAAAGTTCCCAATGGATAAGGCACGGCTAACGAACTTGGCGAGGCATCTCGAGGAAAACAAGGTCTTCTTTCCAAATGGCGATCGAATCACACCGCGCATGGTGCAGACTCTGGGGATGAAATTTGGGTTTTCTTACACGGCGGAGGAGATTCACTTCCTGCTCGAAGGAGCCTTTGTGAAGGCGGGTGATCAGGAGATCATCAGCCAGGCATTCAAAGTGGGCTTACAAGCGACGGTGTCATTCGACACCAATCCGATCTTCGCGATTTTGCACGAGGCAATTTATGCGCAGGGAGCTGCAAGCAGCTGGGCATGCGATGCGGTGCAGAAGGAAAAGTATCCTCACTTTGACGATTACGATGAATTTCTGTTTTATGGTGAGATGATTTTCCCGTGGATGTTCGATGAGATTTCGGAACTGCGGGGTATGAAAGAGGCTGCAAATATTTTGGCTGAAAAGTCAGATTGGCCTCTGCTTTATGATTTAGAAGTTTTGAGCCGAAATACCGTTCCGGTGGCTTGTGCGGTGTATGCAGATGATATGTTTGTGAATATGAAGTTTTCTCGGGAGACGGTCGATGCTGTGCCGAAGATGAAGGCCTTTTACACCAGCGAGTATGAACACTGTGGGCTCAGGGTGGGTGGAGAGCACTTGTTCTCTCGCCTCATTGATTTAGGGAGAGGGGAGGTGGAACGATGATTCGATCTCTGGCCTTTGCGACAATTGTATCGATTGGACCGGCTTTGGCGAAGCTGCCAAACATCGTCATCATCTATGCCGATGATCTGGGGTTTGGAGACTTGTCTTGTTATAATCCAAAGTCGGCTTACAAGACACCGCGTCTGGACAAGATGGCGGCGGAGGGGATTCGGTTTACAGATGCGCACAGCCCCTCGACGATTTGCTCGCCATCGCGATATGGCTTGTTTTCGGGACAGCAAATCTATCGCTCCACGGGACGAGGGGGCGGAGCCTTTGAGGGGCCGGGGGGGCCGAGCTATCTCAAACCAGGAACCTTAACGCTGGGCGGGATGCTCCAGGAAAAAGGGTATCGGACGGGGGTTTTTGGCAAATGGCATGTTGGGCTGAGCTGGGTGGACAACGAAGGGAAACGCTTGGGAGGGGGGTTTAAGAACTCGCTTCTGATCGACTACGAAAAGAGCACCCCGTTGATTGATGGCCCGAATGAACGGGGATTTGATGAATCGTTTGTGACGCCGAACTGCCCGACGACCGATCCACTCTATTGTTATATTGAAAATGGAATGGTGCCGGTTCCGGCGAATAAGCGATACAATCCCCAAAACACGCCAAACCCCGGCGGGAAGTGGCGTTGGGATAATGATGCCGGTTGGGTGGCTCCGGGGTACGAGTTCGTGAATGCGGATCTTCTTTTCTATGAGAAGACAAAAAACTTTATCATGAAGCACCGTAAAGAGACTCCAGAGAAACCGTTCTTTACAGTTTTTTCCACTCAGATTGCCCATGCCCCAGTTTTACCTGCGGAGGAATTCAGGGGAGCAACCAAGGGTGGTCCGCGAGGTGATTTTGTTTTTGAATTAGATGCGCTGACCGGCCGGGTTCTGGACCTCCTCAAAGAACTGAAAATTGATGATGAAACGCTCGTGTTGTTCAATGCCGACAATGGGGCAGAGACAGTTCATGTTGACTGGATGAGGCAGGATCATGACCACGACGCCTCCGGAGGCTGGCGGGGTATGAAGCGCGATGGTTGGGAAGGGGGGCACCGGGTTCCTTTTATCGCTCGATGGCCGGGTCGTATTCCGAAAGGACAGGTTTCAAAGCAGATGACCAATACTACTGACATTATGGCGACGATTGCTTCGTTAGTTGGCTATGAACTTCCTGATGATGCCGCGACTGATAGTTTTGATATGCTGCCAGTGATGATCGGAAGACAGGCTGTGAAAAATTCAGTGAGGCCCCATCTCCTCACACAGAGTTTTCGGGGAGAGTTTCAGATTCGAAAGGAAAACTGGAAGTATCTCGATCACAAAGGGTCGGGAGGGAATGGATACGAAAAGGGCAACTTAAAGAAGTTCTCACTGAAGGAAAAGGAACCCGAGGCCCCAGGGCAACTCTACAACCTGACAACAGATCCCGGCGAAACCACCAATCTTTATTTCAAGGAGGAAACAATACGGCTGGAAATGCAGAAGCTTCTTAAAAGGCTCAAGGAGAGTGGCCGTAGCGCTCCGTTAGGAAGAGAGCCGATAGGGATGGCGGGAATTCCCAAGGTGAAATGATCTATTGGCCGAAAGGGTTTTCGTACCAAAAAACGCCGAGTTGGTCCCGTTCTTCGCAGCAGAGAATATCGAGATCCCCATCGCCATCGACGTCGGAGGGGACGATCCGATCATACTTGATGCCCGCCTTTCCGGCGATTTCGTGGCTTTGCCAGACTGGGTCAAAGGGAGTGTCTTTATAAGAAAGCCATCTGGTTCCTGATAAAGGTGCCTTGGCGCTTTCGCAGCTGAAGACGAGATCGTTTTGGCCATCGTGATTCACGTCGAAACTCACCGCGCTTTTGCCTCCGCCGACTCCATCTGGAAGTGGGATGACATGTTCCTCCCACTCAGATGCGGTGTAACGAAACCAAATGATGGAGGTTGTATCAATTGCGATGACATCGAGACGACCGTCCTTATCGAGGTCGCCTTGTGAGATGAATTTGATTTCGCGATCGTTTCCGCCAATCTCGTGACGCTTCCATTGGGAAGGCTCAATCGCAGCTTCGGGTCCAGGATACTCCAACCAAAAAATACCGCGTTTTGGACCACGTCGGTCACTGATGAGGATGTCCTTGTGACCATCCTTGTTCATGTCGATAGAGATGAGGGACATGATCCAGCCAGCATCCTGAAGTTTGTGATACTTCCACGAGGAAACATTCCGGGCGTCTTTCGGGATCTCAAGCCAGCCCACGCTACCATTCTTACCTTTGGAACTTACAACAAGATCGATGCCATTCTTTCCGTCGATTGACCTAGGGAGAGAATACATCCAAGATTGTTTTCCGGCGGTGACAGGAATGGCTTCGGTTTTCCATTTTGATGAATCGAGAATGGCATCAGAGGATTTCGGAGCCCAGTGAACGAACATGCTTTTGGTTCCCCCTTCGCAGGAACTCACCACGTCGATGTTCCCGTCGCCATCGAAATCTGCAAATACCGCGTCTTCGGCCGATTGGACTCTGCCCACTGTAACGGCGGGCCATTCTTGTTTCGTTTTGGTGTATCCGGGGTGGAGATAGGCACGAACGATTCCGCCTTCTTCCCAACCGGTGGCGATGTCCATGAGGTTGTCCCTGTTAATGTCAGCGAGCCGGATACCATCCGCTCCCTCTGAGCTGCTATCAATGGTGTGACGCACCCACGGCTCCGATCCGTGGCCAGCCAACTGGAGGCACACAAGGAGGAACGCCGTTTTCATGGGGATGGAATTTAATTTTGGAGGAGGAGCGGCTTGGACTCTTCAACCCAGCCCGCCTTGCGCTGACCTTTTCCTTCCTTGTTTCCATCTCCCAAATCCTTCCGGACATCTTCAGCGAACCCTGAGAGTTGTGCCAGCACGTCGGGGTGTTTCGTGGCGAGGTTGTTTTTTTCTCCGGGGTCGAGAGAAAGGTCGTAGAGCTGGATCGGGGTGTCTTTCTTTTTCCCACTCCAACCCTCGAACTTTTGGTCCTGGGGAAGGACGAGTTTCCACTTTCCGCTGCGAACGGCCTGGAGCTGAGTGGTGTGGTAATAATAGAAAGCCTTGTGAGGGGATTTAGCTCCGGGCGTCCCAAGAATGAGATCGCTGATGTTGTGTCCATCGATTTTTCGATCCGGTGAAGGAGTTGTTCCGGCTAGAGCGGCGAAGGTAGGGAGGATGTCTAGAGTGGAGGCGACTTCCGAACAAGTGGAGTTGGCGGGGATCTTGTCGGGCCAGCGCATCACGCAGGCAACGCGCATGCCACCTTCATGAGTAGATCCTTTCGCACCTTTTAGGGGGGCATTGCTACCTCCTCTTCCTCCATTGGAGCCGTTGTCGGAGGTGAAGATGACGAGGGTGTTTTGGTCGAGTTTTTCGTCCTTAAGAGTTTGCAGAATGATGCCGGTGCAGGCGTCAACCTCCTCGATCCAGTCTCCATACTTTCCGTTCGCGGATTTCCCTTTGAAATCTTCGCCCGGAAAGAGAGGGAGATGAACGGAGGTGTGCGGGAGGTAGAGAAAGAAGGGCTTTTCGCGATTGGCCTTGATGAATTTAACAGCTTCGTCGGTGTAACGTCGGGTCACGGGAGATTGGGCGACAGGGGCTTCGATGACCTTGTCATCGCGAAGAAGCGGTAGAGGAATGTTTTTGCGTCCCATGTCGTTGGAGTAGGGGATGCCAAAGTAGGAATCAAAGCCGTGATTAGTGGGGAGGAATTCGGGTTGATCGCCGAGATGCCATTTCCCGATGCAAGTGGTGGCGTAGCCTTTTTTCTTAAGAAGTTCGGCTACTGTTGTTTCCTTGGGGTTTAGGCCCTTACGGGCATTTGGGAAGAGGACCCACTTATTGTTTTGATCAATATGCATGTTTAGGCGGCGGGGATAACAGCCGGTGAGTAAGCTTGATCGGGAAGGGGTGCAGACTCCGCTGGTGACATAGAAGTCAGTGAAACGCCTTCCTTCCTTAGCCATTTGGTCGAGGACGGGCGTGCGGTTTTTGGTGGAGCCGAAGCAGCCGATGTCGCCGTAGCCCATATCGTCCATATAGATGAGGATGATATTGGGTTTGCGCGCGGTTGCGTGGGTGATTAGAAGGGAAACGATAATAAAGAATTTCATAGTTTGCTTCGGGAAATAAAAAATGTTCTCGGGATGTCTGAAACTTTGCTCTGTTGCGAGGGACTTGGCTATTATTTCCAAGCCTCCTTAACGTCGAAGAGCCATAGGTTAGGATCTAATGTTATAATATTACTACCGATATTACGGTTTTTGAGCGACCCTTAGACGTATAAAATTGCGTTCTTGGTCTTCAATCGGAGTGAGGCTTCGCCAAATCACGGTTTCGGTTCCGTCTTCATTGGAAATGGCAGAGACCGCAGTCGTTCTGAGTGGGTCCCAACTCATAAGATCCGAACTAACTTCGACTTCGAAGAGAATGTCATCGGCGGCGAGGTTTCGACGGTAAGTCAAGGTGAGGTATTCTTTGAAGTTTCCTGTGCCATCTTCGAAAAGGTCGATGCCAGAGCTTGGGATAGCTTCTGGACTGAATCCCGCATCGCCTTGAACAGAACCAAGGGCGTATTCAAGAAGTGCGGTGAGCCCATCACCGTCGTTATCGGCGTTTGGATCACCAGTAAAGGTGGTGTTGTCAACCTTTCCTGGACTGCCTCCCGGAATCGTACTAGCCCTCCAATTGTTGGGTAAGGAATGATCGGGGATAGTTTTCGGTGAGATTAGGACGATTGAGAAGCCGTCGCCGTCGGGTGAAGTCGGCCAAGGATCCTTGTCGTTGTATTTAAATCTACGGGCATCGAGTCCGATAGCGTCGATCAGAGCAATTTGCTCTCCGGAATTGCTTAAGCTGGAGGTTGAGAAATCGCCGGGAGCTATATTGACTCCTGCGGTGTTGTAGAGGGATGCAAATTCGGTCTGGTTCTTGACGACAACCACCCGAGCATCGGGAGCGAGCGTGAACCCAAGAGGGAAAGTGTAGTCGATGCCCGCGAAGGTGAGGTTGGAAAGGTCGGCAGTCGCGGCTGAGATGTTCATGAGCTCAATCCATTCTCCGTCTTCCGATGTCCCAAGTGGATTGTACATGATTTCAGAAATCACGATGTTTGAAGTATTAGCAATGGGCGCGACAAGAAAATCGCCTGTTGTAAGTGCTGACCATTCACCATTTTCAAAGGCCCTTGCACACACCTTAGCACCACCTGTTAATGGAACGATGTTGCTACCACCGTCACCGCCTGCCGGAGCGATACCGGAGAGTTGGACATCGAGACCGGTGTCACTGCTGCTGGCGCTGTTTTGGTGGACTTCTACGGAAAGAACGTTAGCTCCCTCGAGGAGGTCGCCGGCGGCGAGAGTGAGAGTCCCAAGATTAACGAGGCCTCCTTCATTAGAGGTGGCGCTAATGGCGTAATCCTCATATCGCTGATTCCCCCCGCTCATATTACTTCGTCCGATTTCTTTGCCATTGAGGTAAACAATAGCTCCATCATCGCGGACCAAATTAAGATTCAGTTGAGTGAAGCTGGCGGCATCGGTAACGGTAAAAGATTTGCGGAAGTAAATTGTTGGAAGGCGGGGAGTCTGGAAATTGAGATCGGTATTCATCGCCCGCCCATTGATCGTGCCGTATCCTAGTAGGGCTTGCCCTGTTGCCCAGCCGGTGTCATTGAAAAAAGGATGCTTCCAGTCGCTGGTGTTGTAGGCGGCATTTCCGACTACAATTTCGCTGCCACTCTGCGCGTCACCAGTGTCGAGAAATTTCCAGCCATTTTCTTGAAGTTCAATGAAGTTGGTTTGATTGCTTCCCCCTCCGATTGAGGTTGAATTGGGATTGATTTCACCTCCGGGTAGGCGGGGGTCATCACCATCAGTTGTGTAGTAGATGGTGCCAGTGGTGGAGGTGATCTTGAGACTGCCTCCAACAGGAATAATCCCTTCGCTTTGAAAGGAATCGCTTACCAAAAAATCTGGAGCGTTCACCGAGGGGACTAGGGAGCCGTAATTAGCTTCAACAATATTACTACGGGCGGGGAAGTAGCTATTGATGAGGCGGTTTTGTTCGGTGAGCCATTGATTGTCGCGGGTGTAAAGAGTGCCGCGATGATCACCCCAGCGGGCGGACTCGGCGATGATCGCGCGGTCGAGATTGTCTGCGAATTTCATCCAACGCGCGGCAGTGGCTTCGGCCGTAAGGGCGCCTCCTGAGCCGAAGTGTTTTTTAAGTCTGTCGGCAAAACGAATCCGATATTCCGATAGCGCCTCGAGTTGGCTGCGCACTCCCATGGGGTCGCGTGGAGAGTTGTTGAGTGAAGGGCTCTCGAGGGAGCGTTCGCCATCCCATGAATAGAGTTGCCAAGGTGCCATTTGCTCAGGCCGGCCGGTCGTAAATGGTCCTCCTCCGGCGGCGCGCCAATTGCCTCCCGCCTTAAGGTCTGAATTGCCGCCGTATCGATTAATGATCTGGTAGTCGATATAGTGATCGATATCGATGACCTGCTGGATCCGATCCCAATTACCACTGGAAACCACACTTGGAATGGTATTCCAAGCGGTCGCAGATCCATCTACGATAGAAGAACCATTGCGCGCATCAAGGAGGCTGTCATCACCACCGTTGTAAGCGGCGTAGTGGGAAGCCTCTGGGCGTTCGCAGAGGTTGTGGACTCCCCAGTAAAGACCGTTTACAAAAACGTGAACCATAAATCCGTGACCGGCTGCGGGATTCCCCATATCGAGCATAGATTCGCGCATCCATTGATCGCGAATCATGGAGCCACGACTGCGCTGACCGCTATCACGGTGGATCCAAGAATTGTTATATCCGGCGCGCAGGGTGATGGAGTTGAATGCTTCGACTTCTGAATTTGGAAAGAGTTTTTCGCGAAGACGTCCGGCGCCGAATTGGGTTCGGAAGCGGAAATTCATCGAGTGTTTTGGACTGGAGCCCGGGTTACGGCTCGCTCCGCCCTGAACTTTGATCCCGCAATTGATTTGCCAGTCATTACGAGTGTCGGTGGAGGATGGAATATATTCGGCGGAGCATTCATATTCGAGGCCTCCATTCGTCGAGTTGGTATAAATCCCATTTCCACCACTAAAGTCGGCACGATCCATAGCAATCGAAATGGTAGGAATGTCTCGGAGTCCTTTGAGCATCGTTTGGGCAATGGTATCCTGATGACCGGTGGCAAGGCTTGTTGATTTAGAGACGCGAGTGTCCATCCTGTAGTCTCCTGAAGATAGGTTGCCCCACCCAGGAGGCTGATTTTGCTCCAGAAAAGCGGTGTTTAATCCTGCGGGATCGGTTCCGTCAGGACGCGCATTTTCAATGTCAAACAAGAGGTAGGTCTGACAGTCGATGTTTGTTGGGGTGAACCCGGCTTTCGTTGCGGATGCTTTGAGTGTCGTGGTTTTGCTGACTGGAATGGGGCCGGAGTAAATAGAAGCATTGGCTGTTGGGTTTCCCGTCTGATTGACTGGGCGGGTACCATCCGTAGTAAAATAAATGGACGCTCCAGGGGTGTCGCTCGTGATGGTGACATTGATGGCCTGGTCGTAGTAGCCACGATCTGGACTAAAATTAGTATCAAGCACTTTAGCGATTCCAGAAGTGTTGTTGGCAAAGCCTGGGCTGGGGGATGAGAAGTAAACTGGGCCCCCGTTTGTAGGGTCGAGACCATAAGAAATGTCTTCGTCTTGTTTTGGATAGTTAGTGTTACCTGGGCAAAATTCGCTCTCAATCGTGCCTGATATATTAACGAGCGCAAGGTATTCGCCGCCTGATGAAAGTTTGAAGTTGGTATTAAGATTTCCGCTTGCATCGAGGGTGTCGAGCCCCGAAGCGTAGACGATCAGAAATCCTCCCGCGGGAATACTTGTAGGTGAGGGGAAGGTCCACTTTTCTAGTGCCGAAGGGTCGTCGGTGAGATGCCAACCACCGAGATCGAGAGGCGAGGAACTGTTGTTGAGGATTTCGATCCAATCGTGAGTGGTGCCATTAATTTGATTGGTAATTGGATACCAATCATTGGGATTACTAGTTTGGCCGCCATCGTTCGATGCCATGAACTCGTTAATGACAACCTCACCGATTTCGAGTGTTACCCCTTCGTCAAGAACCGCCGATTGGGCTTGGAAAAGAGCCAGAACCGAGGGAATGGCGAAAGACCAGAATCGTGTTGTGTTTTTCATAGGGAAGGGTGGCGTTGCTTTTTTGAGTGGCTACAGGATACGGCTGATAGCGAGGAATTAGATGTCCCTCAAAGATAAAATAATCTATTGTTCTGCGTAAGCAAGAATAGCTCATTGGCCCATTTTAAATAGGGGGTCCGGAAGCCTTTCGCTGAGATCATATTCCTAAGTTTAACCAAAATACCTTCCAAATATGATCGCATTTTTCGGAGTCATCGCGAATCGTTTCAAAAGGAAATTGTTAACATTTGCGAAATTCCGGAATTCTTAAATGAGAGACCGTAAAACTATGATTCTAAAAACTCAAATTGCGTTTCTGATTGCTGTGACTTCACTTGCTCCGGCAAAAGTGGATTTTGCGCATGAGGTGTTGCCAATTCTTAAAGAGAATTGCGCAAAGTGTCACACGAACGGAAAATATAAGGGAGGGCTTTCGCTCGATACTCGCGAGACCTTGCTGGATTCTGAGACGGTTGAGCCCGGTGATTCCCAGAACAGTCTTTTTATACAGGTGCTCACAGCGCAGGACGAAGATGAGCGCATGCCACATGATGCTGATCCTCTCCCAACGGATAGTATTGCGACTTTAGCAAAGTGGGTCAATGAAGGGTTGGCTTGGGAGAAGGGATTTACTTTTAAGAAGAAAACATGGAAGGCTCCTCTGGGTCATCAAAAAGTTGATTTGCCTGGGCCTGAAGGTGGAAACCCAATCGACCGAATAGCAGCAGTCTATTTTCAAAAGAATAGAGTCCAACCGCCTGCCTCGATTTCGGATGCCCGGTTCTTAAGAAGAGTGAGTCTTGATCTGGTAGGGCTCCTTCCTTTACAAAGTGAATTGGAAAAATTTGTGACTTCGGATCTAGGCGAGAAGCGGGAGGCGAAGATCAAGCAAATCCTGTCACGCGATCTCGATTATGCCGATCATTGGATGACTTTTTGGAATGATCTTTTGCGGAATGATTACGCCGGAACTGGTTTTATTGACGGGGGGCGTCGTCAGATTACGGGGTGGCTTTACCTTTCGCTAAAAGAGAACAAACCTTATGATCAATTTGTAAGAGAGTTGTTGAATCCCACTGCTGAGTCAGAAGGTTTCATCAAAGGAATAAAATGGCGGGGCAACGTCAATGCGTCCCAGGTTCCCGAGATTCAGTTTGCTCAGAATGTCTCTCAGATCTTCTTTGGTGAGAATATGAAGTGTGCTTCGTGTCACGATAGCTTCATTAATGATTGGAAGCTGGAAGATGCGTATGGAATGGCGGCGATTATCGCAGGAAAACCACTTGAGATGTATCGCTGCGATAAGCCGACTGGTGAAAAAATGGATGCGAAGTTTCTCTTTCATGAATTGGGGCCGATCGATAAGACATCATCTCGGGATGATAGATTGAAGAGGGTTGCAGAGCTTGCGACAACGGAGGGAAATGGCCGCTTGGCTCGGACGATTGTGAATCGTCTTTGGGCTCGTTTGATGGGGCGGGGTTTGGTTGAGCCCGTAGACATGATGAGTAATCGTCCATGGAGCGAGGATATGCTCGATTACCTTGCGTGGGACTTTGCTAAGAATGGTTACAATCTTAAAAGGACTCTCTCCATCATTGTAAGCTCCCGAACGTATCAAAGCGCAACAGTGATCGCGTCGAAGAGCGGTGAGGGTTTTGTTTTTGAAGGCCCTAGTGCCAAGCGAATGACGGCTGAGCAATTTATCGATGCGGTATGGGGGATTACTAAGACAGCGCCCGGAAAGATTGATGCCAAGGTTGAAAGAAAAAGTGAGAAAGCTCGGGTTGTGAGGGCATCGTTGGTGAAATCGACTCTCTTGATGCGTGCGCTTGGTCGCCCAAATCGGGAGCAAGTTGTTACGACTCGGCCCGCTGACTTAACCACCTTGCAGGCTCTTGAGCTCAATAATGGGAGAGAATTCGTTAATTACTTGAATCGAGGTGCCACCAAACTTGTTGATGAGAAAGAGAGGGTCGAAACCCTCTATCTCGAAGCTTTGTCTCGCCTGCCAAGTTCACTTGAAAAACAAGTGGCCCGTGAGATTCTTGGAGCGCGAGTTACTCCAGAGTCTGCGGCGGACTTTTTGTGGGCAATTCTTATGCTGCCTGAATTTCAATTTATTAACTAAGAGGGAACTATGTCAAAACCACTTGAATTTAAAAACCGGCGCGACTTTCTTAAAAAGCTCGGAACTGCTTCCGCGGCGACTTTGGCAATGGGCGCGCCTCGCTCGTTTGGCGATGAAATTGAACAGCCTGAGGCAAAAGCTGATTGTTGTATTTTACTTTGGATGGGTGGAGGGATGGCGGCCCCTGATACTTTTGATCCGAAGCACTACGAACCTTTTCGGAAGGGCCTTAAAGTGTCGGATGTTGGAAGCACCTTCCCTGCGATCCCTACTTCGGTAAGTGGGATCAATTTCACGGAAGGATTTGAGGAAGTCGCGAAGGTGATGGATAGAGGAACGTTGATCCGCTCGGCGGTGCAACCCGACCTTGGCCATATTCTCCATTCACGGCATCAGTATCATTGGCACACCGGATACGTGCCACCGCAAACGGTTGCAGCCCCGCACATTGGGGCGTGGATGGCCAAGGTGTTGGGGCAGAGAAATGAGGCGATGCCCGCCTTTATCGATATTGGTCAGCGACTCGAGGGGGTCGGCGAGAAAGAAGAGCTCAAAGCTTTCCACACCGGCGGATTTTTTGGGAGTGAATTTGGCCCTTTTCTGCTGCCATATCCTGATCAGGCGATCGGGGCAGTCCAACCGCCGAAGGGAATGACCCCAAGTCGGTTTGCGAATCGATATAAACTTTATAAAAAATTGATTTCAGAGGGTTTGGTGGGAAAAAGCGGAAGTGAGTTCCAACAAGAGTCGATGCTGCAATCGATGGAAAAGGCCCATCGGCTGTTAAATTCGAGGGAGGCCGCGGCCTTTGATCTTACCAAGGAAAATGAAAAGTCGGCTGGGAAATATGGTAAAACTCGCTTTGGGCAGGGTTGTTTGTTGGCGAGGCGACTCGTGGAATCGGGAGCTCGATTTATCGAGGTGACTACCGAATATCAGCCGTTCAAACATTGGGATACTCACGAAAAAGGACACACCACTTTAAAGCGGTTAAAGTCTGAGATCGATCAACCAATTGCTCAGTTAATCCGTGATTTAGAGGAGCGTGGAATGCTGGATCGGACCTTGGTCGTGATTGCGAGCGAGTTCAGTCGTGACATGATGATCGAGGGTGTGCCTGGATCAAATGCCCGCGATCAGACGACTCACAAGGTCGATGTTATTTCAGAATTAAAACATTATGGTCAGCATAGGCATTTCACTGGTGGGACTAGCGTGTTGATGTTTGGTGGTGGGGTGAAAAAGGGATTTCAATATGGTAAAACCGCGAATGAACGACCATTTGTGGCGGTTGAGAATCCGCTCGCAGTTGAGGATTTGCACGCCACGATTTTTCAGGCTATGGGGATTTCGCCGAAAACCTCGTTTGATATCGAGGGGCGTCCATTCTACGCAACCAAAGATGGAATCGGAAAACCAGCAATGGAGATTTTTTCTTAGGTAGGGTAATTGTTTCAGACGTGAAACCTTTCTTTCTCTTAATTCTGCTAAGTTCACACTCTTTTGGAGAGGAGAATGACTTGTTGGAGTTTAAAGAGTGGATCAAACCCTTCCTTTCCGAGAATTGCGTTCGTTGTCATGGCGAGAAGAAGCAGAAGGCGGATTTCACGGTCCACGATATCGATGGATTGATTACGAACGGGAAGGATGTTGAACGTTGGGAGAAGATTCTTGAGATGGTGAGCTTGGGAGACATGCCTCCGGAGGATGAGAATCAGCCTTCGGAAGTTGAGAAAAGTAGGGCGCAGGGGTGGATCGCGGGCGAGTTGGCCAAGATCGGCCGGGGACATGATCCGTCCAAGTTGGCGTTGCCTCATCAAGCCAATCGGGTTGATCATGACGATCTTTTCAGCGGGGAGTTCAAAGGTCCGGCCTTCTCCCCCCCGAGGATGTGGCGGAAGAGTCCGCAAATCTATTCTCGTTTTGCCAGTGAGATGAGGGTGAAGCTATCCCAGCCACTCCTCGGATTGGGGGGTAAGGGGATTCAGGATTACGCGAGCCTGGTTGCTGATGAGTCGACGATAAAGACGATGATGAGGAACAGCAATTTGGTGGCCGAGCACATGGTGTCGCCGGAGAGGTCGCACATAAATCGCTTTCTTAATGGCTTCTTCAAGGAAGGAGCGGAGCCGCCAACCGAGGAGGGCGTCGAGCGGGCCTTGGTGGAGTTGTTCAAGCAGATCTACCAGCGCGAGCCGACACCGGAGGACCGAACGAGGTACATCGAGGGGCTTTTTGAAAAGAACCGCCAATTGGGTGGGCTTTCCCTAGGATTTCGTTCGTTGATCATGGGAATACTCATGTCGCAGGAGTTTGTTTTTCGAATGGAAGTCGGGCTCGGGGAAGAACTACCGGACGGGCGTCGAATGTTAAGTCCGCTGGAGTTAGCTTACGCTGTGTCTTATGCTTTATATGATAAGCCGGATCAAGACCTGTTGAAAGCAGCACGAGAGGGACAATTGCAATCCCGTCAGGATGTCGAGAGGGAAGTTAGAAAGAGGTTGAATTATCCCGACGACGACAAACGTTACTGGAATTATCCAATGTATCATCGATGGGGAGAGGATTATTACCATTTTCGTCCTCGTGAATTGCGCTTTTTCCAGGAATTTTTCGGATACCCGGCGGTCGCTGATGTTTTTAAAGATCGCGAGCGGGCTGGGTTTCATCATGCCAACCGTTTAAGGAAAGATGCCGACATGTTTGTGCTTGGTATTCTTGAGAAAGATCAAGATGTCTTTGGTCAGCTGCTGACATCAAATCATTATCCAATGGATTATTTGAAGGATGTGAAGCCGATCCAAAAATTGCAGGAAAATCCGGACGAGAGACATAACAAGCACCTCCGCGAGCAGTATGGCGAGGTCGAGTGGGCGTCTATTTTAAAATCAGGGAAGTGGCCGGGGATACGAAGTAATCATGTCGAGGCCTACAATTTAGATCGTGATGCTGCACGTGCAATTCGTCGTGTGCCTGGCGAATCGGTCGTTTTTCCAAGGGCTCAACGTGCGGGAATGTTGACTCATCCGGCTTGGCTGGTAGCGCATAGTGCCAATACCGAGAATGATCCCATACGCCGGGGAAAGTGGATTCGGGAGCATCTTCTCGCGGATTTAGTTCCTGAGGTCCCTATCGGGGTCGATGCAAAGGTTCCGGAGGATCCTCAACGTACGCTGAGGCAGAGGATGGATAAGGTGAGGCCGGAGGAATGTTGGCGTTGTCACCGGCAGATGAATCCTCTGGGGGAGGTGTTTGAATCCTATGATGATTTTGGGAGATTTCGGGAAGTTATCGTATTAGGTGATGCTGAAGAGTTTTTTAAGAAGAGACGAAAGTTTGTGAACGAGAGGCAAAGGACCAAAGATGAGTTGAAGCGTTGGTTGAAGTTGGATCGTAATGGGAGGCAGAAGAAGGTCGGGGAGGCGGAGGCAAAGCTTGCTGAGATCGAGAAGCCTAATGAAGGTGTGAAAAATTATCCAGCCGTCTTGAGTCGCTATGAAAAAGATTTGAAACGTTGGACGGGGGAGCGCAAGAAGTGGCAGGAGATGACGGATCAACAGTGGCAGAAAGAGGTGAATCGTTATCGCCAACGTTTGACTGAGCTTGGGGAACCGGTTCCCGAGGCTTCCGTTCCGGTGGATACCTCAGGAGAGCTCCGTGGTACTGGGAATCCGGCTCTGGATGGGCCGGTCGAAGATGCTATCGATCTCGTCAATCGCCTTGCAAAGTCTGAACGGGTTCGCCAATCCTTCGTGCGCCATGCCTTCCGCTTCTGGATGGGACGGAACGAAACTCTGAACGACTCACCCACTCTGATTGCTGCCGACCGTGCCTACACAGAAAATGGCGGGAGTTTTAAGGCCCTTCTTGTTTCGCTTTTAACGTCAGACTCTTTTCTCTATCGTAAAGAACCTAATCCCGAAAATTAATGGTCACTCGACGAAATTTTCTTCGTAATATTGGTGCTGGTTCGCTTGCCTTGTCCCCATTCATGCAGCACTTGCGTGCCGAAGCTGCGGGCAAGGCGGCTGGACTGCCCAAGCGATTTGTTTTCGTGGTGAGAGGAAATGGGTTGAGACCGTATGGGGTAGTTCCTAAAGGCCTAGAAGAGTTCGGTGCTGATCGGCTGAAGCTTAATCGATTGGTGGATCGGTCTTTGATGGATCTCGAGCTGAATGAAAGTATGAAGTCACTTGAGCCATTTAAGGATCAGCTGGCCATTATTCAGGGGCTTTCGAGTAAGATTTGCAAAGGACCACACGGTGGACATTTTGGTGTTTTGGGAGCATATTCCTCTGCTGATCATGCGCCTCCTAGGAGGGAGACGCTTGATGCGGCGTTTGCGAAAAAGTTTCCGAGTATCTTTCCTCATTTGGCATTTCACATTGGAACAAAGAAAGATGAGCTTTTTCGATATCTCGATATTTCGGCACAGGGGAAAAATACAAGGACTCCGGCCTACGCTTCTGCGATGCTAGCTTACAAAGAGGTTTTTGGCACTGTTATGACTGGTGATAATGCCAAGGTCGAAGAAATGGCCCACCAAAATCTTATGGATTTTCTAGTTGATGACGTAAAGCGAACCAAGAAGACGCTCAACTCGAAGGAAAAGGAAAAGCTTGATCATTATTTGAATGGTTTCGAGTCTCTCCGGGATCGTCAGGTAAAGCTCAACACGATGGGCGATTCCCTGGCTCAAATGGCTCCTAAGCTCGACGATAAGTTTACTTCGGCAATCGAGACTCATCGGCTAGAGGCGCACTTTGATCTGGCTGCTTCGTCACTCATTACAGGGTTAACAAATGTGGTTACGATCCGAGCGGATCAACTGGAGGTGCGCTACCAAGGTTTTGACCACGCGCGCATGAAGGAAATTTCTGTGCACGAAATTGGTCATACTGCTGACATCGAGGGAACAGAGGATCGATTTGAGTCCAACTGGGAAGAGGGTCGCAAGATGAGATCCAAGATTAGGACTTTCCAGATGGAGTTAATTGCGGGACTCGCGGGGAAGCTCAAGGCTGTTCCAGAGGGCGATGGAACAATGCTCGATAATACCGTGATTGTTTTCCTGAGCGATGCAGGGAGCCAACATCACACAGGCTATGAAAATATGCCTCTGATTATGTTGGGAAATATGAATGGAGCGTTTAAGACCGGAAGGTATCTACATTATCCATATTACAACCAAAGCGGTCATCGGGTATTGGCAAATTTTCTCATGAGCCTGCAGCATGCTGCCGGAATGATGGTGGATGATTATGGAGATCGCGACCTAGGTTTGAGCGAGATTATCGATCAGAGGGGGCCGCTAACTGAGCTTATGGTTTAATTTTTCGATGGCTTGCCGGAAATGCGTTGGCGGGTTAAATCATCTCTGTGGCACGGATTATGGTCGGACTTTCAGGCGGGGTTGATTCCTCGGCAGCCGCTGCTTTGTTGGTAGAACAAGGACACGAGGTCGTGGGTGGCTACATGAAGAATTGGATTAATGAAGAAGGCTTGCCTGGCGATTGTCCCTGGGAAAGTGATCTTGAAGATGCTCATCTAGTTGCGAAAAAACTGGGGATTGAGTTTCGAGTGATTGACCTAATTGATCAGTATCGTGAGCGGATCGTGAACTATTTGCTCGAGGGATATCGCGACGGAGTAACGCCCAATCCGGATGTCATGTGTAATCGTGAAATGAAGTTTGGCGTGTTTTTGGACTATGCCTTGGAGCAGGGATTTGAGGCTGTTGGCACCGGGCACTATGCTCGGCGAGGTGTCCGAAAAGACGGTTCAGTGGATCTTTTACGAGGGGCAGATCCTAACAAAGATCAGTCATATTTTTTGGCGATGATGACGCAGTATCAGGCAAAGCATGCTCTTTTTCCAGCAGGCGAGATGTTAAAGCCAGAAGTGCGCGAAGTGGCGCGGCGATTTGATTTACCAACGGCTGAAAAAAAGGACTCCCAAGGGATTTGCTTTATAGGAAACATCAAGATGAGTGATTTTTTACGTCATCACGTCCCCGATTGCCCGGGGGAGATCGTCGATCTAGATGGTAAGGTGAAGGGGCGACATGACGGGTTACACCTTTATACCTTGGGGCAACGCAAAGGGCATGGAGTGGCGTCCCCGAGGTCTGGGATGGCTTATGTCGTGGTTGGTAAAAATGCGGAGAAGAATCAATTGATCGTCGGTTGGGACGAGCCTGCAACGAGTGGGCTTTATGCTGAGACTTGCACCGTTGGATCACTTTCGTGGATTAACGAGGCGGTGACAGGGGGCAGGGCGGAAGTTCAACCTAGATATCGGGCGAAGAGCGAGGCGGTTGAGGTAAGAGAGATTGAGGAAGGTAAATTAGCCTTGTCGTTCACAAGACATCAGCGAGCTCTGACACCGGGGCAAATATGCGCCTTTTATGAAGGCGGAAGATTACTGGGTGGGGGCGTGTTTGAGAAGGTGGGTGATCTCATTGAGTCTTAAGTTGGCTGGGGGTAGTTGAAGCCTGAATCTTAGTAATATCGATTGAGATGATGGTATGAAGATGGATTATCGATTTTCAAAACAGGGAAGGTTGGATCATGGTCCATTTGTGAACGATGATTTAGGGGAGCCCCGAAGGCGAGAATGGGTGTCATTCTGGTCTTTGATCGGAATGCAATCGACAAATGCCTTCAATGATAGCTTCACCAAGTTTATCTTAATCCCGCTGGGGATGGGGTTGGCGTCAATGGGCCTTGCGCCGAGTAGGGTGGAACATCTCTTTGCGCTTTTAGCGATCCTTCCCTTCATTTTGTTTGCCCCGATAGCTGGGTGGTTGGGTGATCGCTTTTCGAAGAGTCTAATTATTAGACTTTCATCTTGGTTTCAGTTGTTGGTGCTTCTTTTGATGGGTTGTGGGTTGTGGCTAGGGTCGCGGCAGGAGGCCGCTTCGTGGCCACTTTACGTGGTCATGTTTGCTTTCTTTTTGTTGGCGATGCAGTCGGCTCTTTTAAGTCCCTCGAAAATGGGAGTGGTAAAAGAGTTGGTTGGAAGTGAAAGGCTGGGCTTTGCCAACGGAGTGATGGAAGGATCTGTTGTCTTGATGATTCTATTAGGGCAAATTATTGGAGGGTTTTGGTATGATGCCTGGGGTTTGCAAAACGGGCTTACTCCATGGACTGCGGCGATGATTCCAGTTTTATGGATTTTGATTGGAGCTGTTTTATCTCTTTGTTTTTCCCATCTGATCCAGAAGACGAAATCTCAATCGGGCGAGACTTTTTCGTGGGCGATGACGGTCAGGCATTTCGGGGATTTACGGGAACTAAGAAAAAACGAGGCTTTGTGGCGTTGCGCTTTGGGGATTGCCTTTTTTTGGTGCTTTGGAGGTTTTCTTCAAATGTTATTGATTCAGATCGCCGCGGATCGATGGGGCAGCTTGGAAGGGCTGGGCGTAGGGGCAGCGATTCTTTGGATACCAGTCGTAGTGGGAATTGTGGTCGGAAGTTTGCTTGCTAGTTGGATTTGTAATCGTCGAAATGAACTGGGGCTAATTGTGATTGGCGGGGCTTTGATGTGCTTATCCACTGGGTTTCTAGCGATCTTTCAAATGGGGGCGATTTCGTCCTTGTTACTTGTTTTAACCGGTTTTGGAGGAGCTCTTTATTTGGTTCCTTTGAATGTTTTTTTGCAAGATCAGGCTCCTGAAAATCAGCGAGGGATGGTGCTGTCAGCTTCTAATTTGTGTATCAATCTTGGTTTGGTTCTAGCGGTGGGAATCCAATTCTTCCTGTCGTTTCTAGGGGTTCCCTTTTGTCTCCAATTTATTTTAATGTCTGGGATTTGCGGTTGGGCGACCGTTTATATTATGCGCTTGTTACCAAAAGATTTCATTCGCCTAGTATTTTTAGGGATCTTTCGTTCGGTTTACAAAATTCGGGCGCTTGGAGTGGATCACATTCCGAAAGAAGGAGGGGTCCTGATGGTGCCAAACCATCTGAGTTACATTGATGCTTTTGTGTTGTCTGCGGCTTGCCCGAGGCCGATACGGTTTGTCCTTTTCGCAGATTGCTTCAAGAGTAAGTGGGTCGGTGGATTTGCGCGGCTTTTTGATGCGGTGGCAATTTCTCCAAGCAAAGCGCGGGATGGAATTCGGATCACGGCAAATGCGCTAAAGGAAGGAGCGGTTGTCTGTGTGTTTGCGGAGGGCCAGCTTTCTCGAACAGGGGCGCTTTGTGAGATTAAACGTGGTTATCAGATGATGGCAAAGAAAGGGAATGCGGAGGTTTTGCCAGCATATATGGATGGGCTCTGGGGCTCGATGTGGTCATTTTCGGAAGGCAATTTCCTTGGAAAGCCTCCTCAGATTTTACGCTACGGAGTGACCGTGGCTTTTGGTGCGCCGATCCCGTGGAAGGTTGATATTGGAGATGCACTGCGTGGCTTGTCGGTAAAGACTGCGGCAGACCGGGAAGGCAGGCTTTTTGCTAAGGAGAACTGTGAACCGAAGATTTCTGGTGATTTGCCACGGGGCTGGACCGAGATGAGAGATCGTTGCTTTGGAAAGGACGAAGTGGGGCGCGGAATGAGAATTAATGCAAATCAGTTGAGCCAAGTGCATATGGCTCATCGTCGGACACGCCTACTCGTTGAATGGTTACCTGAGGACGATTTAAGTGGTATTTTGGGTGTGCTTTGGCCGCTCAGTGTTGGGGCAACGGTTTCTCTTGCTGATGGTTTGAGCGATGCCGCAATTTTGGCGAAAGTGTCACGGGAGAGAATTGATTCTGTGGCGCTCCGCGGAGTTGTGGGGCGGGATGACTTGGTGAGGCATTTGCGGAGAAAAAAAGTGATTGTATGGAGCTTTGATAAGCTGGGTTTGAGCGACGGAAATTACTACGGCTGTTTGGTTGAAAATGGTCGGGTTGCAAGCTTTGCGAGGCCTAATCCGGATTATGAAACAACGACGATGCTCTCTCAGAGTGGCTGGCGCGAGGGGACGCGCGGAAAGTTGCTGCCAGGTTGGGAGGCAGGGGAATTTGGTCCGTTAGACGAGGAGGGTTTCATTTTGTAGTAAAGCGACGGGTTGACATTGGGAGGGGGACGGTATTGGTTCCCGCCATGCAAGATCACGATCAGGAAACTGAAGTCGTTGAGGAAGACGTCGCAGCGACCGAGAAAATTGTTGAAGAGAATGAAAATGAGGAGGTTCCTGGACAGGAGGTGCCTGAGGTTCCCTTGGCTCCAGAAGCTGAGGCGATGAAGTGGAAGGAAGCGGCGATTCGTTCGGCAGCCGATCTGGATAATTATCGTAAGCGGATGGCCCGCGAGCGTTCCGAGGATTTGCGATTTGCACGATCTGGTTTAATCGAGGAGCTGCTTCCGATTTTTGATAATTTTTCGATGGGTCTGCAGATGGCGGAGCAGGAACAAGACTCAATGATCTACAAAGGAATGGCCATGGTGAAAGGGCAGCTTGATGATTTTCTTTCTGCGCAAGGTGTCAAAGAAGTTGCTGCTGAGGGGGTTTTTGATCCCAATTATCATGAAGCGGTAGCCGAAGAGGAAAAGGAGGGTGCCGAGGCGGGAGAGATTCTTTTTGTAAAGCGTAAGGGCTATATACTGCATGATCGCTTGTTACGGGCAGCAGCGGTTATTGTGGCAAAAGGTGGGGAGCAATCTGCCGAAGAGGGTGCTGAAAACGAGGGGGGAGCTGAGTAATGGCTGAGCGGGATTATTACGAGGTGCTGGGGGTTTCTCGAGATGCCTCCCAAGGCGATATCAAAAAGTCTTATCGCAAGTTGGCGATGAAACATCATCCGGATCAGAATCCGGATGATCCGAAGGCTGAAGAAAAATTCAAAGAGATTGGCGAGGCCTACGAGGTGATCAGTGATGAGGAGAAACGGTCTGCCTATGATCGCTATGGTCACGCTGCTTTCAAGAGTGGTGGCGGAGGTGGCGGCGGACGTGGAGGGTTCCACGACCCGATGGATATTTTCAGTCAAGTCTTCGGTGGAGGAGGTGGTGGAAGTATGTTCGATGATCTCTTTGGCGGTGGGGGAGGTCGTCGCCGAGATCGATCTGGGAAAAAACGTGGAAGTGATTTGCGATACGATCTTGAAATCACCTTGGAGGAGGCAGCCGAGGGGGTTGAGAAGGAGCTTGAAATTGAAAAGTATGCGAGTTGTGGAAAGTGTTCTGGTTCAGGATCCAAGTCGGGCAGCGCTGGCACGAATACCTGTACTACATGCGGCGGACGTGGTGTAGTGGGTCAACAACGTGGAATTTTCATTCAGCAGGCGACTTGCCCTGATTGCCGGGGCGCGGGCCAGAATATTGCTGATCCTTGCGGGGATTGTGGCGGTAATGGTCGTAAGCAAGCGCCCGAGCGAGTGAGTATTCGAATTCCGGCTGGAGTTGATGATGGGACCCGACTTCGTTCAACCGGCAAAGGTGATGCGGGGATGCGTGGAGGTCCGGCGGGAGATTTGTATGTATTCCTGCATTTGCGTGATCATGATGTTTTTCAGCGCGATGGTGATGATCTCTATTGTGAGGTGCCCTTACCATTTTCAACGGCGGCTCTGGGAGGGGAATTAGAGGTGCCAACTTTGACTGGGAGTGCGACCATGAAGGTGCCTGCCGGAACGCAAGGTGGAACGACCTTCCGTCTTCGTGATCGAGGAATGCCTGCTTTAAATGGACGAGGGAAAGGTGATCTTCATGTCGAGGCTCAGGTAGAGGTTCCAACTAGACTCAACTCCGATCAACGTGAGAGGTTGGAGGCTTTTACTGAATCGATCGGCGAGAAGAATTCACCGGTTCAAGAGTCGTTTTTTGAAAAGGCAAAACGCTTCTTCGATAGCTAGCCAGCAAGATGGATCGCTTTTTTCTATCGCCTGACCAGTGGGATGAGAATCCCACCTTAAGGGGCGACGAGGCGCATCATTGTCTCAAGGTAATGCGAAAGCAGGTCGGGGATGAAATTGCTATTTTTGATGGGAATGGGAGGGAAGCTAGCGCTAGAGTTTGTGGGGTTTCCAAAAATGAAACCCGCCTAGAATTAATTGATACAAGGAATACTTCAACGGTGTTACCGCAGCTTGAGGTAGCGGTAGGGGTTCCCAAGGGAAAAAGTTTTGACCTTATTCTGCAGAAAGCGGTTGAGATGGGAGTGAATCGGATTCAACCACTGGTGAGTGATCAAGGTAATGTTCGATTTAAGAATGGCGAGGATTTGGCGAAGCGGGATAAGTGGCAGAGGATATTGCTAGAGGCTTCTAAGCAGTGCGGGCAGAATCATCTGCCTGAGGTGATGGTGCCCGCATTGCTTGATAATTACTTAAGGAATATTGAACCGGGCGGCACTAGAATTGTTGGTGCCCTCACTTCAGAAACTAAAACACTGAAGGAAGTACTCGATGGACTTGAGGTTCCCGAACGTGTGGTTTTGATGGTTGGTCCAGAGGGCGATTTCTCGGCAGGAGAATATGAAAGAATTTTTGAATCGGGATTTGCCCCGGTTGGTTTGGGTGAACTTGTTTTGCGGACTGAGACTGCTGTGGTTTGGATGGCTGCGGCAGTGCGCTTCCAATTCCAATCTTGAACTTTTTCCTTCGTTCTATTTTTTGTTGTTTAGCTGCTTTTTCGCAATTCTCACTACTCGCTTGGCTGGCTACCGCTGGGTTACTCTGGGGCTTCAAGATGTCCTCCTGAGATTATGAGAGTTTGGAGAGGCGGGAACCCTAGGTCGGTTTTGCTTGGGTTAGCGCTCAAGCTCTGAAGCTTTCGCGCTGAGGATCTTTCGGATGGGGGTGGCGATGGGGAGGTCTGAAAGTTCTGAAATGAAATGATATTCCTCATCTTGGAGGAGGTGGGGCGGTTTGGCGTGGTAAAGATATAAGGTGACTTTGTAGTGGGTAATGGTGTAGCGGTGTTGACTGAGGAAATCTAAATGGGCGCACTCCTCTGGTGAGCGAAGAGGAAGCTTCCAAAATCCTTTGCGACGAGAATCATGGCCTTTTGACAGGAGAATTCGGTTGTTCTCAATCCAGAAAAAAGCGTGTTCATTAATTTGGACAAATTTCTTACGGGGCTTTTTGACCGGAAGGGAACTAGGGTCATTTGTCTTGCAAAAGCTTTGGACCGGACATTTAAGACAGTTCGGAGATTTGGGAGAACAAATGGTTTGGCCGAGTTCCATGAGGGCCGAATTGAATAGTCTAGCCTTTGATGGGGCTAGGAGTTCGCCAGCGGTCTTCCACATTACTTTTTGTCCTTCAGTGGAATCAACTTCTTTGTGGTAATCCAAGAGTCGTGAAAGGACCCGAGCGATATTGCCATCGACGATGGGAGCAGGGTGATCAAAGGCAAAGCTACTCACAGCTCCTGCAGTGTAGCGACCAACCCCAGGGAGGGTTTCGAGGGTTTCAGCGTCGGAGGGGAATTTGCCTTCATAATCCTGCAAAATGGTCTGAGCTGTTTTTTGAAGATTGCGAACGCGATTATAATAACCGAGCCCTTCCCAAGCTCGTAAAAGTTTTTCCTCTGAGGAAATAGAAATCGCCTCGATATTAGGAAACTCTTGTAAGAAGTTTTCGAAGCGGTGGTTGGCGATAACCGAGGCCACGGTGGTCTGCTGAAGCATGATTTCTGATACGAGGATCGGCCATGGATCAGTTGTTTCTCTCCATGGATAGGATTTAGCGTTTTCCTGAAACCATTCGAGGATAGCATTCCGGAATTGGCGCTTATCTTTGAGCGGATGATATTGTGCGCTAGGTTTGTCCATGCTTCGTAAGAAGGTTAAGGATGAAGCTTATCTGAGCCAACGAAAATCCGGTATTGGGAATTTGGGGGAAGAGCGTTAGAGTCCCCTAGCGAATGGGAAAAGTCACTTATACCTTGGCTCTGTCAGTTGAGCAGGTTGCGATCTTGAAGGACTGCTTGTCGATGGGCGGGTTTGACTTTCAGGAGAAGGAACACGCTATTTATTCGGCTAAAAGAGGGAAGCTTAATGTCACGGTTTACCGAAAAGGGCCCAAAGTTTTGGTTCAAGGAAAAGAGACTGAGGAATTTGTGAAATTTGTTCTTGAGCCTGATGTGGTCGGCGAGGCGCGTTTGGGCTATGAGGAGCATTGGCAGGCAGAGATGTTTGAACCTCACTTCGGAATCGACGAAAGCGGTAAGGGGGATTACTTTGGACCGCTTGTGGTAGCCGGGGTTTATACGAATTCCGAGATTACGCGCGCTCTCCTGAATGCTGGTATTATGGACAGTAAGAGAATCGGCTCGGGTAAGAGGATTCGGGAGCTGGCTAATATAATTCGGGCTGAAGTTGGAAGTGGATACAAAGTGATTAGATGGGCTCCCGCGCGGTATAACTTGCTCTATGAAGAATATAAAAACGTGAATCGTATGCTAGCAAGAGGGCACGCAACGGTAATTAAGGATTTATCAGTTAGGGTCCCATCCTGCGGTAGGGCTTTATCGGATCAATTCAGCAAAGCGCCATTAATCGCAAGAGAGCTAAAAAACCGGAGGGTAAGGCTAATCTTAGAAGAACGGACCAAAGCGGAAAATGATATCGCGGTAGCGGCCGGGTCGATTTTAGCTCGAGAAAGTTTTTTGGATTGGATGGATCGTGTTTCCGAAAAAGTAGGCTTGGAACTTCCGTTAGGGGCTAGTCCTGCCGTCAAAGAAGTTGCGCGTAAATTTATACGGAAATTCGGTAAAGAGAAGCTGGCGGAAGTTGTAAAGCTACATTTTAGAACGACTGAGAGTGTATGATCAGTGTAATCACCAAAAAATATATTAGTTTTCCTAAATATTTTTGACAGATCATCTTAGGTTAGGGTCGTAAGATGACGGTATTCTCCCCAGATTATGGCAAACTTTACCAAAAAAGAAATTATTCAAGAAGTAAGCGACGAGTTAGGAGTCACTCAGGCTCTCTCTTCAAAAATGCTGCACCTCGTTGTTGATATTGTTTCGCGCGAATTGGCTGCAGCAAATAACGTCGTGATCCGCGATTTTGGAACCTTTGAAACTAGGATCGCCAAGGGAAGGCCCGGGCGAAATCCTAAAGATCCTTCCAAAACGATCAAAATTCCCGACCGCGCCGTGGTTAAGTTTCAGGTTGGAAAGGCTCTTAAGGAAAAAGTCGCCCGGACGTTGCCGGAGATCAAGGCCAGGGATGTTGATTAGGATGAGGTTGCCTATAGGACTTGCTTTCGTTGCTTTGCCTACGGCCTTGCTTCTCGGTTCATGTGGGACTCCTAATTACAAAGGTTATCAAACTCGGGGTTACACTATCCGGGGGCAGCATTATCAACCATTGAGTGTTGAGAGTGCTCTCCACTACTCCGAGGAGGGAATCGCCTCGTGGTATGATGAGAGTAGCTTTTTTGGCTTCAAACGTGGGAACACCTCTCTCGGAGAGCGGGTGGGGCGTTTGGATATATCGGGCGCTCACAAAACACTTCCGATTCCTTGCCGTGTGAAAGTGACTAATCTTTCGAATGGGAAAGTTCTGAATATGCGCCTCAACGACCGGGGGCCCTTCATTGTGGGCCGAATTATCGACGTGACGCCCAGGGCAGCCTCTAAACTTGGTTTTAAGGAAGATGGGCTGACCCAAGTAAGGGTAGAGGTCTTGAGTGTTGGCGATGGACAGTATCAGCGAAAGGCGGCTGGCCGAAAATTCTGGTTCTGGCCATTTTAGGCATTTCACCTTTTAGCAAAGCCTTGCTTGAGCTTGGTGCGGGTTGAATCCATTCTTCCCCCGCATGCTTCGCTCTTTGATGACGATCTCCGGGTTCACCCTGATGAGCCGGATCTTGGGCGTGATGCGTGACATCCTGATTGCACGATTTTTGGGGACTGGAATGGTGGCGGATGCCTTTTTTGCAGCCTTTCGTTTTCCAAACATGTTTCGCCGGATTTTCGGCGAAGGCGCCTTCAATGCGGCTTTCATCCCTTTGTTCGGGAAAAGGGTTACGAGGGACGGGTGTAATTCAGCAATGCAGTTTGCCAATAATGCTTTCACGATTTTGTTCGGGAGCCTTGGGTTGCTAACTCTTTTGGCGATTCCCCTGATGGCCGCGATTATGCTTGTGGTAGTGCCTGGTTTTTTGCCTAAGACTGAAGAAAACCTTGGCAGTGAGGCGATAGAGTTTCGGATTCCTTTGCGGGGTGCCAAAGCGGTTTATTTGGAGACGAAAGAAGGTGAAGCCAGTTTTGAAAATCTAAGCGTAGTTAGACGAGGTAATCCTGCTTTCTTTGATGTTCTTGGTGAGGTTTTCGGTGGAGAGGTCAAAGCGGAAGGTAAAGAAGTTGAGCTGGCTTCGATCATTTTCGAGAGCCTTAAGAATAACGGGGAGGTTGAGTGGAAGGAGACTGATACCGAGGAAGAGCAAAAATTCAAGATAGAAGCTGCCCGTGATCAGATATTTAAAGATGGGAGCTGGCTTGTGAATGACGAGGGGCTCCTACGGGTCCCTCTTCCTCCGGATCACGATTATGCGGTGTTCAAGGGGATGGCATCGGGAGACGGAGAGCTGG
>ENA-ORDA01000070-ORDA01000070.1-marine-metagenome-genome-assembly--contig:-NODE-70-length-98180-cov-9.308910_pt1 | contig 98180 bp, 74 predicted proteins | sample MGYA00237778_ERZ508506 | MGnify/ENA primary metagenome ERZ508506 (study PRJEB26177, sample SAMN06267891) | marine metagenome | isolation source: Monterey Bay, California, USA | place: Pacific...
AAGAGAGTGTATGTAAATACTAATGTAGATGACATATTTGAATCTGTTGTTAAATGGGAGGAAGGTTATACCAAAGTCCCTGATCAGCAGGATCCCAAGTATACTATGGTAGATGTAGCATGCAATACTGATTTAGTATTAATGCAGAGACATTTACCAGAATTACTAATAGATTATCTTAAAAGATATGATGATCATCCGCAACTTAATAGTACAATGGCTACCAAGTACCCTGGTCTATTAAATTTAGATGTTAATCACTTCAACAAAAAACCTAGAGTAAGAGTTAGTCTTATGCCTCAAGTATATTCAGATCATCTTGAACCTAAGATGCAAAAGATTGAAGGAAGAATACATGACATAAACAGACTCAAGAAACTAGGCTGGGAAGTACACATCAACTATAGCCCATTAGTATTTACCGTAGGTTGGAGAAAAGAATACGATGAATTATTTAGAGCTGTACAAGAAGTTGCAGGTGAAAATAAATGTGAGGTGATTGCATTAACTAATCATCCTAACCAAATGGAAAGAGCTAAGGGTAAAGTAAAAGAGTTAATGGAGAGATCCTCAGAAGTAAAAAATAATAGTGGAGTAATGCGCTATCCTATAAAACACAAAGGCAGATTGCTAGAAGAGTTTAAATGGATATACAGTCAGTACTTTGATTTAGAAACAATAAGATATATATTTTAAGAGTATGAGTAAAATGGGAAGATGGGTATTAGACCAACAGCAAAAAGAGATAGATAATCTCAACAAGCATAGACAAGTAAAAGGTGTAGACAGTATACAAAGTCAAATTACACCTGAACAAAACAAGTTCTTGTATTGTCATTTAGGAGAGTTAGTAGATAAATACGCTAAGCACATGCCTAATGACGCAGATTTAGGTAAGGAAGTAAGAAAAGCATGGGTATCACTTTTTGAAAAAAATGATTAACTTTATCTTATGAGTAGAAAGAAAAAAATTAATGTAGCCGTATTAGATAAGATTCATAAAGTGTTTGTACATAGTGAAACTGCATACGGCTATTTAGTAAGCAAAGAAGAAAAGCCAATCAAGCTATTTCATATAACTACAAGTCAAGTGACCCCGTAGTTTTTTTTCTTTAGTATCTCAAGTTACTATCATCACAACACCACCGCAATCACACCAGTCAAAATAGCCAAGAGGGAAATCCCCCAACCAACCTTCAAAAACTTATTTTTTCTAGAAAGTTTCTTAACCTCAGAGTTTAAGACAGATATTTGATCAACATGTAAAGCAATGATCTCAACGTTATCTTTATTTATAGATTTATTTATAGAGATTATAGAGTCTTTAACGTCTATAGTTTGATTAAGAGAGGTTATTATGGAATCTTTAAGGGTTAGTTCCGTTTGAGACAACAAAAGCAGTGTATCGCACTCATTTGCCCTTATAACTCGCTTAGCAATAAGTTTTAATTCAGAGTTATTATAGCAGGTAAGCGTATCGCTACCAATTTGACCGTACAATGCTGTCCAACTCATAGTTAGTAGCATGATCAACAAAAACATATATTTTTTCATACTTTGTTCTTACTTTAGTTTTAGATAATCTTATATCTTCAACTAATAATTTTAGTGAATCAATTGAAGCTATATGTTTTTCTGATTGCAGATTTAATTCAAGAATGTATTGTTTTTTATATGCAACGGCTGAATACAGAGAATCAATTTTAATTTGACTCTCTGTAACATCAGGTGATTGATAGCCATCAGAACATGTTTTAAACATAAACATTAAAACAATAGAGAAAGCTATTAGCACAAAGACTTTAAAAATTAACAATAATAAATCTTTGTCTTTATACCACATTATTTTCCAGGAGCAAATCTTCTAAGAGTAGATACTCCTAACATAGTGGCAGAAAAAATAAGCAATGAATCAAACATTGCATCATTAATATCATAGAAATGAAAACCGTCCACTACAAAAGCCATAAAAGCTAGTACTGAGCCAATCATTCCTGTAACTTTTTTTGATGAATATTTCTTATCTTTAGGATCTTCCATCAAAATATCTTTGAAAAATTTCATAGTTATTTGTTTTTAAGTTAAACAAATATAACATTTTAAATTAAAAATATGACAAAATCCAAAACCCCACTTAAACATCTAGAAATGTTTGACTTAGTCTGTTCACAAGGATTAACTGCATCTGAATACTATTTGTTAGCATCAATGCATCAATCAACAACAACACTATCAGGAAACACTTCAACAGCTTTAAAAGGATTAGTATTTAAAGGATGGGTAGCAAACTTAAGTGAAGATGATACACCGGATTATCAAATATCAGAAAGAGGACATAAGCTTATTAATAAAGTTGAAAGCATATTCAAAGTCCAAAAAGAAAAAGCAACTAAACTAATTGTAGGTAGTAACTATAAAGAAAACATATTAAAGTATAAAGAAATGTTTCCTAACCAAAAATTACCACACGGTAAGGCAGCTAGATCTGCATACGGAAACTTAGAAAAAAACTTTAGATGGTTTTTTGAGAATCATAATTTTACATGGGAAGATATATTTAATGCAACAGCTGCATATATAAATGATCATCAGAAAAAGAATTGGAAATTTATGAGAACATCACAGTATTTTATTAGAAAAGATAATTTAAGTGACTTAGCTGACATGTGTGAAAACATAAAAAACGGAGGCTATAAAGAACAAGAACATATAATAAAAACAAAAGTCGTATGACACGAGAAACATATAACATGATTCATAGAATATTATTAGCAGCTTTAATGACTGTAATTATATGGTTAATAGTAAAGATATTCATTATAGACATTAAGTTTTTTCACTTTTTTTCTATTGAGATTCTCATTGTTATTGGAGAATTTTTTAGTAACTTTATAAAACGGAGAGCAGGTATTGATCGCACTTCTATCCCTAATTAAACCAACAAAATATGAACCCAAAAGACTATTGGAATAGTCAAAAAGCAGCCTATAAAGAAGCGTTAAAATATATACATGGTAGAAAGACCGGTGTAATTACAAGCTTTAAAACACCATGGCCAAAAATGAATGATGCAGGAGTCAATGGCTTTGAGTGGCATTCAATGACGGTTATTGGTGGAAGACCTGGTACTGGTAAGACTCTTATTAAAGATCAAATAGTACGTGAAGGTTTCAAAAGAAACAAAGGACAGAACATTAGAATATTAGAATTTCAATTAGAGATGGTGGCTAAGTCATCAAAAGTTAGAGAGTTTAGTTCTGTTTTGGGTAAGCCTTATAAATATATCTGCAGTGCATATCCTGATGATAAAATTACTGACGCAGATTTGCAAAAATTATATGAGCATTCTAAAAAAGCTGTAGACATAAATACTTCAGCCATAGATATTGTAGAAAAATCTCCAACACCAGATGAATTAGGATCTGTTGTTCAAGCATATATGGAAGAATATGCTACAGAAATAAATGGAGAAAAAGTCTATACAAATACTGTTATAACATTGGATCATTCATATTTGGTAAATCAAGGATCTCTTAAGAGTAAAACAGATATGTTATATAGATTAGGAGAAGTCTTAACATTATTAAAAAGAAACTATCCAATAGCTTTTATTATTCTTTCACAGTTAGGTAGACATGTTGAATCACCAGAACGAAATGAAAATGGCAAGTACGGTAATTATATATTAGAAACAGATATACTAGGTGGTGATGCATTATTTCAGCACGCGGATATAGTCATAGGTTTAAACAGACCTGCTAATAAATTTATAGAATACTATGGACCAGAAAGATTTATAATAAAAGATGACACTGTATTGGTAGGTCACTTTCTTAAATGTAGAAATGGAGATACAAGAATGAGTTTCTTTGAAGCCCAATTTGATAAGATGTCTATACAAGAAATGGAGACTCCCCCAACACAACAAAAAAGAGTTTCAACATCATAAACAATGAAAGATGATTAGTACAAAAGATCTCGGTGGAAATAGTAAGCCCACTAAAAGAGAAAAAATATTAAAATTACAGGAAAAACATTCAGCACTTTTTAAAAAAGAAGGAGTAGAAAATCCAAAGTTTATACCCCGCATGGCATATAAACATGAAGGAGATTTAATTATTGGATTCTATCCATCAGAAGCTAAAGGTGGTGTAGATATATATACTGAGTTTTGTAGTAGGGATTATGAACCTGAAGATGATGAAAGAAGATTATGGAAATGGATTTATAATCCAAACTATGCAGAAGAATATGTACATTCTGAAGCTCATCCAACAACAGGAGATAAAAGATTCTTTGTTCCTATTGATGAATTAGTAAATGTAACAGAGTATCATACCAAAGATGTATCTAAAATAATAGAAGAGTTTGATGATATACCAGATCAAAATTCTGATTTACCATTAGAAGGCATGACTATTAGAGATTTTGCATCAGTTATGTGGAAAGAACCTGTAAGCCATAAAGCGTGGCTAAATAAATTAATTGAATCAATTAAAAATAAATAAATAAATGAGTATTAAATTACCTACAAAAAAAGTTAAAGCGGCTACAAAAAGCCCAAACAATTTAATTATATTTTCTAAACCAAAAGTTGGTAAGTCTTCCTTAATTGCTGAACTATCTGATTGTCTATTGTTAGATTTAGAAAACGGTTCTGATTTCTTAGATGCTGTAAAGATTAAAGCAAATACTATTGAAGATATAAAAGAAATTGGTGAAGAAATTAAAAAGGCAGGACATCCTTACAAATATGTTGCAGTTGATACGATAACAGCACTTGAAGATAAGTGTATTCCTTTTGCTGAAAAGTTATACGCAAGAAAACCTATGGGTAAAGATTGGTTTAAAAAAGATGCTAAGGGTAATCTAACAGCAGATTCAGGAAAGATGAAGTATGGAAACATATTAAACCTTCCTAATGGTGCAGGTTATGCATATTTAAGAGAAGCAATGGTTAAAAGTATAGAGTACATTAAGACCCTTGCACCTAAAGTTATATTAGTTGGTCACATAAAAGATGTAATGCTAGAAAAAGCAGGTGCAGAATTTACTTCCAGTGATCTAGATCTCACAGGTAAAATTAAAAGAATTATGACATCTCAATCTGATGCCATAGGTTATCTATATAGAAAAGGAAATAAAAATATCCTGAGCTTTGCTACAAATGATTCTGTAGCATGCGGTGCTAGACCAGAGCACTTAAGGAACAAAGAAATAGTTCTAAGTGAACTAGAAGACAATAAATTTACAACCCATTGGGATGAAATTTATATTGATTAATTAATAATTTTTTAAAAAACAAGTATGTTAAGTACAAAAGACGTAGTAGACTCACAAGGTGGGGGACAAGCAAAAACAATTACTCCTGGAGTAAACACATTAAAAATTAATGGCATTAATTTAAAAAGATATCCATTTATGGATAATGACAATGGTTACTTTTTGTTATTGAGCACAGAAACAAAACCTATTGAAGGATTTGAAGGCTTTCTAAGAGACACAGAAGATGAATCTAAAGGAAGATATGAAGGTCAGATTGGTACTGTAAAAACTAATCGTTACTATTATAAAGATGGCCAAACTAAAAGCGGCATCAAGATCAGTAGAGACATGGAGATTCTAAAGCAAATGAAAACTTTATGTAAAGCATGTGGATGTTTACCTTGGTTTGCAGAAGCTGATGGAAAGTACGCTACAATTGAAGATTTTGTAGAAGGCTTTGATACAGATAAACCTTTCAAAGATAAATGGTTTAACATAGTAGTAGCAGGTAAAGAGTTTGAAAGAAAAAACAGCAGCTACGTTGGTTATGATTTATTCTTTCCAAAAGGTAAGAAAGGTATGACTGTTATTGAATCTGCAGATGTAGAGAATAGCAATCTTATTGAATTCAACGAAGATGAGCACTGGACAAAGATCACACCTAAAGTTTTAGATGATGGATTTAGTGACGGTGATGATAAAAAAGCTCCTGAGTTTGATCTATAAAAAATATCATTAATTGTTGGGGCTCATTAGTGGGCTTCCTTGATATTCAAATTAAAGAGGGATGTAACAGTCCCTCTTTTTTATTAAACCAATTTTATGATAAGAACAACACAATTAGTATCTGATTTAAATGAAGTTCCAGAGACATGGATTTTTGAATACTATTTAAATTTAACAGAAAAGTTAGATGGTCAAGATATAAAGATGACATCAATCTTTAATTCAAAAGATAAAGAACCATCAATGTTTGTTTACTTTAAAGATAACAGATATAAGTTCAAAGATTTTTCATCAGGATTACAAGGTGATGGTATGAACTTAGTTAAAGAGATTTTTAATCTTAAGTTTGGGGAAGCAGCATTAAAAGTCATAGGTGATTACAATAATTATTTATTAGATCATAAACAGTATGACGTATCGCAATTCAAAATAAGAAACAAGTTTAAAATTAAATCTCATGTAAACAGAGAGTGGACATTGTCAGATAAAAACTATTGGAATAAATACAAAATTGGATCTAAGATTTTAGATTTATATAACGTTAAACCAATAGAGTCTTTTACTTTAGAAAAAGATAAAGATGATTGCTTTGTTATTACAGGTCTTAAAATGTATGGGTACTACAGATCCTCTGGAGAGTTGTATAAAATATACCAGCCGTTATCAGATAAAAGGTTTTTTAAAGTTGCTGATTATATTCAAGGAGTAGACCAACTAACATATAACACAAAGTATCTAGTAATATGTAGCTCTATGAAAGATCTTCTCGCCTTCCATAAGTTAGGGTTCACAAATGCAGAATGCATAGCACCGGATAGCGAGAATACAATGATTCCAAAACATGTGATTTTAAAACTACAAGAAAGTTACAATGCCATATGCACATTATTTGACAATGATGAAGCAGGCATTAAAGCTATGCTTAAATACAAAGAAAAATACAACGTGCCATTTGCACACTTAAGATTAGAGAAAGACATATCAGATTGTATAGAATCCCATGGACTACGTACAACTAGAGAACATCTTTATCCAATATTAACTAAAGCATTAACTGGTACAATAAAACATCTACCATGAAAAGTTTAAAGAATAAAATAAAGGAGGACATGTATCCTTGGAAAATAGAAATAGATGCTCCTGATCGACCAAGTAAAAAAAAGTTATTAGATTTTAATGAGAACTTGATACCAGAAGGTGCTGTAGGATTTGTTTACATAATGAACTATTTAGACACCAAAAGCGGGATAATGTACGCTTATATTGGTAAGAAAAATTTTTACAGTAAGAGAAAGAAAAAGTTTGGAAAGAAAGCGCTAGCTGCTATGACAGACAAGAGAACTAAGAAATATGAAACGGTCATTAAGTTAGACTATGAAGACTATTTCAGTAGCAACAAAGAACTAAAGCAAGCATACAAAGATGGTAAAATGATATATAGAACCGTACTTAAAATTTGTTTTAGCAAAGCATCCTTGACTTATGAAGAAACCAAAGCTCAATTTAAGCATGGGGTTTTAGAAAAGGATCATTATTTAAACGGAAATATATTAGGAAGATTTTATAAAGGAAAAATAAATTAAAAAGAAATGACTGAAAAAGAAATAACATTATTAGTAGAAGCAGGTATTGGGTATATACATGCAGAGTACATGGGTGGTGGTGACAGTGGAGCAATAGAAAACATCACTTATATATCAAACTCTTGTGAACAAATGCAGGATGGTTGGAATGAAGAAAATTTAAATATCTCAGCACATGATTATGAAGAAGTATTAAAACCAAATAAATTAGATCAACAGTTGATTGAAGACATGGCTTATAAACATTTAAATAATGTAGAAGATTGGTGGAATAATGAGGGAGGTTATGGTTGTCTAGTAATAGAAGTACCATCTTTGAAATTTAAAAATTTAAATGTCATAGAGTTTAGAGAAACTGAAAGTTACAATCATGAAGGTAATTTTGAAACAGAAGAATTATAATGGCGCATCCAAATCAACATGCAAAATCCTCAGTAAATAAATGGGGTGGAGTTATAGAAGATTACTTAGAAATACATGAATGGTTTGACGCAACTAAAGCTTGGTATGGTCATAGTAAACATAGACTGTTTAGACATCACAGTGAAGGTATCTTTGAATGCGAGAATGCATTTGGAAAAGCTTTTATTAATTCAGATGGTAAGACTGTATATACAAGATATGTTGCAGAGCAACATGTAAGAGAAGATTGCTATGGTTACATACCTACTGCAAAAGAATGGGTAGATAATATTCATGCAAGTAAACCACCAGAGTGGATGATAAGAACACAAAAATTACAAGACTAATGTTTATAACAGAAGAAAAATTAAAAAATATTTCTGACCAATTGAATGGTACACCAGAAGATAAAATGCTAGCTATAGAACTATTAACAGCTTTAATAAGCGATAAAAAATTCAGACAAGATAACCTGGCACAAACGTTATGGTTATTAAGATTTAAATCTAAGATAACCTTTGGATCTGAAGGTTCTCCATGGAATAAATCAATTGGTGAATTATTAGATGCTTTAAAACTTGATAAAGATTGTAAGAGTCCACATCTTAGAGCAAGGTATAGAGTTATAACAAGTATGAAATACAGAGATGTATTAAATTGCGGTACTCCTAAAGGTAAAGCAATAGTACTAAAGTTTTTTGCATATAAGTTGCAAGATGTCTATATGTCTATTCCCAAATTAAAAACTAAAATAACATTTGAATATGACGGGATTGAATACGTATAATAAAGATGAAAGCTTGGCAAGAGCTACCAAAACGTTGATGTTAAAAGAACCTTTCTACGGATTGCTTCTTTTATCATTAATTAAACTTTGGACTAAGAAAATAAACACAGCAGCTGTTGGTGTAAAAGGAATGAACTACAATCTTTTTATTAATGATGAATTTTGGGAAAGCATTCCTGATGATCATAAAATAGGTGTATTAAAGCATGAGCTATTACATATTGGATTTTTTCATTTATGTAACTATGAAAGTTACGAAAATAAAAAAGTACTTAATGTAGCTATGGATTTAGAAGTAAATCAATATATAAACCCTGATTATCTACCACAACCTGGAGATAAGTATTACGGGTGCATGCTGCATGATTTTCAAGCTGATTATCCTAAGTTAGATTTTAGTGAGATGCAAGGTACAAAGCATTACTATAATGAACTTATGAAGGATGAAAACCTTTGTAAAAGAATTGAACAGTCTGGAACAACTCCGTTAAAGATAAACGGAAATGAAACAGGAGAGATTGATCATGATTATTCTAATCAACTTAGTGAGGCTGAACAAAAAATGCTTGAATCACAAACAGGTCATATAGTTCAACAAGTAGCAGATCAAGTTTCTAAATCTCAAGGAACAATTCCAGGAGAGTTTTCTGAAATACTTGCTAGACTAAGACAGTTAAACCCTCCTGCATTTGATTGGAAAGGTTTTATGAGAAGATTTATTGGTAAGTCTTCAAAGACTTATACTAAAAAGTCTAGGAGAAAATACAACAAAAGATCTCCTGAGTTTCCAGGCCTTAAGATTAAGAGACACAAACATATATTGGCAGGTATTGATACATCAGGATCTGTTAGTACAGGTGAATTAAAAGAGTTTCTTAATGAGTTACATCATTTAAAGAAGACAGGTGCAGATGTTACAATTGTACAGTGTGATACATCAATATCGCATATAGGAAAGTTTGATCCTAAAAAAGAGTTAGAGATACATGGCAGAGGAGGAACAAGTTTTCAACCTGTAATAGATCACTATAATGAACATATAAATAAGTACTCATGCTTGATGTACTTTACAGACGGAGAAGCATATGCCCCAGATAACGCAAAGGGACATATATTATGGGTGATATCATCAAACGGCTCAGCCTATGATGAACTCCCAGGAACAGTAATACAAATAGAAAAATAAAATGAACGAAGTAAAATTAGACTCAGGAGAAATGAAAAACTTTCTCAAACACATTATTGAGAACAACAGACACATTCAAGCGCAAGGTAAAAAACCTGTAGCTTCAGAAGTTATTGGACCATCTGGTCTTGGTAAAACTAGTGTTGCTATACAAATGGCAGAAGAGTATGATTTAGATTTGGTTAAGCTAAATCTAGCACAGATAGAAGAGTTGGGTGACCTTGTTGGGTTTCCTGTTAGACAATTTCAAATGTGTAAAGAAGGTGCAGCAAAAGAAGTTGAGCCTCAATACACAGTAGTTGAAGAAGAAAAAACACTTCCTAACGGACAAGTAATAAAAGTTAAGAAGAAAGTACCAATAAAAGCAGATAGTGCAGGGACAGATTGTATATGGGTAGATGAAAATGCTATTGATCAATACGCTAAACAAGGATATGAATTTACAGGTAGTAAGCGTATGTCCTACTGTCCACCAGAATGGATAGCAGATAAGACGAAAGGTGGTATACTAATGCTAGATGATTGGAACCGTGCAGATATGAGATTTATTCAAGCTGTTATGGAATTAGTAGATAGACAAGAATATATTTCTTGGAAGTTACCAAAAGATTGGCATATATTATTAACTGCTAATCCAGATGACGGTGAATATCTTGTTAATTCAATTGACGTTGCACAGAGAACAAGATTCGTTTCAGTATTTATGAAATGGAATCATGAACGTTGGGCAGAGTGGGCAGAAGAGAATGCTATTGATGGCAGGTGTATTAATTTTGTTTTAATGCATCCTGAAATTATTAGTGATAGAGTTAATCCAAGATCTATTACTACATTCTTTAATTGCATTAGCTCTTATAAAGTTTTTGAAGAACATTTACCAATGATACAAATGGTTGGTGAAGGATCCGTTGGTGGTGAAGTAGCAACTATGTTTACCTCATTCATTAATAATCGTTTAGATAAGCTGGTAACACCAAAAGAAATACTTTTGGATATAGATTCTGCATTACTGAAAACGAAAATGATGGATGCAATAAATGAGAACGGTGATTATAGAGCTGATATAGCAAGTATACTCACTACTAGATTCATTAATTATACTTTAAACTATGCAAGTAATAACAAGATAACTGATGCTATACTAGCTAGGATGAAATTTCTTGTTAATGACCCTGATCTATTTACTAATGATTTAAAATATCATTTTGTAAAGAAGATCATCAATGGGAATAAAGCTAAGTTTTCAAAGATGTTATTTGATTCTAAAGTTCAAGAGTATATTACGAAGTAATAAATACAATAGGTAGTTTTAGTAGGCCTAAATCACTAATTCAGGGAGGCTGTATGGCGTGCCTCCCTCTACTTTTATTTAAATTAAAAAACACATGAACAATTTAGTACTAATAAATTTTGCTGCAGAAGATAACATACATAGTTGCAAAACCATATCAACATCTATATTAAAAGGATTTACTGCAGGTGAAATAGATCTACATCATAACCTTAATAAAGAAATTGAACAGAAGGGACAAACAATTTATATTACTCCTGGTTGCGCTATACCTAGGCATAAAGTTAAATCATTAGGTTTTACAACTACAGTTAAACCTACTAAAGCAGATTGTATTGTGTTACCTGCTGATACTTATGGAGAGTCAAAACATTTTAGTTCAAATAGATTTTTACCTGTAGACGGTAAGGCACTATATGGTTTTGTTAAAGATATCTATATAGAAACAGATGAGACTGACTATTGGGATACTCATGAAGAAAACAGACAGAGAGCTCTGACTTTTATAAAAGCTTATTTAGATATGCCTTATACTATATTTGGTATTGCTCACAGTTCTTATGCGAAATATTTCTGGTATAGAAATGTTGTCTCATTAACTTTGCCTGATAGTTTGAGAAATTTTGTAGCTGCTCATAATACAATTAATGTAGATACATGGTCTGCAAGAAAATGGAGTACTCTAGATAAATATTCCAAAGGTAAAATGGAATTCATAAAACCTTTAAACAAGGAATTATTCTTAACAAATAAAGAATATTATACGGAAGATTCTTTGTTAAAGATTTCAAATTCAAATAAGATATCTATAACTAGAGATAACTATTTAGATTGGAAAAGCTTTGCAATGTCTGAAGATGAAGAGAATAAAAGTTTATTAATGGAGCTCATGACTAATTGTGATTTTGAAAGTAGCATAGCATTTCTGTACGCGCTTTTAGAAAAATATGGATATGGTCTTAGAAAGATTAAAGGTTATGATCACGTAGGATTTAGATCTTTATTAACTTACTTAGATTTAAGTAAGGCTGAATTAAGATATCTGAGTTTGGATACAATTGAAAATAAAATTAAACATAAAAACTTATGGACGGACAAGGTGGCGGCAGACTTATGGTGGGCAACGGACAATTAGATTTAGACAATTTTAAATTTAGTTACAGCAGTTTGAAAAAGCTGCTGGATACGCCTAAGATATTCTATAAAGAATATGTATTAGGAGAAAAGGAAATAAGTACTGAGAAGTACCTATTAGAAGGCAGTCTTATACATTATCTATTATTAGATAATGAAAAGTTTGATTCTAAATACATAGTGGCTAGCGATAAATTACCTAGCCCAACAAATATAGCAGTAGCAAAATATGTTTTTGAAAACAGTAGTAAGGGAAGTAGCCTTGAAGATAATGAGACTTTAATTCTTAAAAAGTTACAAGAGTTAGACAAACATCAGTCTTTAAAGGATACAAAAGATGGCGTGACAGGAGATTCAAAAAGATTGAAAAAGATAATTGAACCTAACACTGAAGAGTATTATAACTTTCTTCAGTTAAAAGGTAGTAAAGAAATTATTGATTCAGAGATGCTTGACAAATGCACTAGACGTGTGGACATAATCAAAGAAGATGTAGATACTTTAAAGCTTCTTGGTCTTGATCAATACAAAGATTTGTACCAAGATGTTAAGTGTGAGTATCCAATTGATATTAAGAATGTTAGAGGTTCTAGATTTGGTTTAAAAGGTATACTTGATAATGTAACTGTAGATAAAAATTCTAAAGTGACAATCAATGACTTTAAAACAACCAGCAAAGATCTCTCAAAATTTTCTGAGACTGTGGACTTCTATAGATATTCATTGCAAGCTGCAGTCTATGTTGAATTAGTAAGAGTAATGTTTGAAGAAGAACTTGACATTAAACTTACTTCATCTGATATAGATTTTAATTTTGTTGTGTTTGATAGGTTTGATCAGTTGTATACATTTCCTGTATCAAAAGACACATTAGACAATTGGAAAATAGAATTTGTACATGATATACTTCCTAAAGTTACTTGGCATGTTGAGTCTCAAAGATATGATTTACCTTATGAATTTGCATTAAAAAAGGTATATTTATAGTATGGTGATTAAAAGTATACAAGGAACATACATTCAGAAGAGTAGGATATTTTTATATCCTTTACTCGCAATAAGAAGAGGTGTAAGTGTAGTTCCCAAGCAAACGTTTATGTCTTGGGAAGGGACTTATAAGTTAGATGATTATAAATTAATTTGTAATTATCATATAAGAAAAGATAAAGAGTTCAAGTTATTTGAAGAAGTTAAACTATTAGGTAATAATTTATTTGATACTTATATAGAATTAGATGATGGTTCATGCGCATATGTATTTGATTTTTCAAAATATAAAAAGCAGTATGATATTATTATAGAAGGTAAGTATACAGATTTAGATAATGATTATAAGAAACAGATATTGAATTTTTTTAAGAACAATGTTAAAAATCATACAATGATTAGGAGTTATTTATATCCTTTAAACTATTACGATCAATATGCAAAGTTATATGACGTACCTGTTGATCTGTTAAAAGGTGTAAAACAGTTATGCTCTAAACCAGATTTAAAAGAAGAATCATTTAGAGTTAATGAAAAAAGTTCTATATTTGATAAAAACAAAAAGATAAACCAATGACAAAAAAAGCAACAACTTACGGAAAGAATATGCTTATGATAAGCACATATCTTGGTAAAGGAAATACATTTAAGATGATTCCTGTAACAAGTGATTGCCCGTATTCAGAAGTAATTTATGATCCTACTACTACATTGTTAGTAGTAATTAGTAAAATTCAGAAAGAAAACTTTCATATGACTGCACGGTTAGATGAAGACGGTAATCCTATGCAAGCTAAGAAGCCAAAAGCAAATGGTAAAACATACAAAGAGAAAGAAGTAATCATGAAAACTTTTCAAGAATACTATGTTCCAGAGTATGATGAGCAAGTAGCATTTATTGAATCATTTGGCGTTAATGCTGATTCCTTTAATTGGAGTAAGCATTTAAGGAACATTGACTCAGAACCTGCACTAGATTTGCTTAAGCAAGAAAAGCCAGCGATTGTAGACATGGCAGGAAAGGAAATGTAATTTATAAACATATCATATCAATGGGGACCACGTGTCCCTATTTTTATGCCTAAAAATTAAAACATGAGTCATTGGGTAATGGATTATGAAACAAATGTAAATTGTTTTCTTGGTGTTTTTGAACACTATAAAACAAATGAAGTACATGTATTTACCTGTGGCAAATTGCGTAATGACTTTGATAAGTTTATAGATTTCTTAGATGGAAATATTGAAGAACAATCTTTTCATATTTCATATAACGGCTTGGCATTTGATTCACAGATAACAGAATATATATTAGTAAACAGAGATCTAATGTATACATTAGACGGTGAGGAAATAGCAAAGTTAATTTATGCAAAAGCTCAAGACTGTATAACTAGATCTAGAAATAAAGACTTTCAAGAATGGTATGATAAAACATTAAGCATTAAACAGATTGATGTTTTTAAATTAAATCACTGGGACAATGCTGCTAAGAGATCAAGTCTTAAATGGATACAATGCAGTATGCGGTGGAATAATGTACAAGACATGCCTATTGATCATACAGAAGAAATAAATACAGTAGAACAATTAAAACAAATAGCAAGTTACTGTAGGAATGATGTTGCTAGTACTAAAAAGATAATGGAACTTAGTAGTGGAGAAATTAAACTTCGCATGGGCCTTACTGAAAAGTATAACATAATTCTATGGAGTGCATCAGAACCACGGATAGCAAAAGAACTATTTGCAGATGCCATATCTAAGAAGACAGGTATCAACAAGTATGACCTAAAAGAAATGCGTACTAATAGAAATAGTATTATAGTTAAAGATTTAATTCTTGACTACTTACAATTCAATAGTCCTGTATTTAAAAATCTAAAAGACAAATTCTCAACACTAAGACTTGATGCTAATAACCTTAAAGGAAGTTTTCATGAAGTAATAAAATACAGAGGAGTTGAAATAAGCTTTGGTCTAGGCGGTGTTCACGGTGCTAAGAGAGGTATATATGAACCTGAAGAGTACATGACAATTGTTAGTAGTGATGTAGTAAGTTATTACCCTAACCTAGCAATAAAACAAGAATGGCATCCTGCTCATCTTCCAAAGAAAGATTTTTGTCACCAGTATGAATGGTTCTTTAAAGAAAGAAAGAAGATACCAAAGTCTAATCCACAAAATTATGTATACAAGATTGTATTAAATTCAGCATATGGTCTAAGCAATGATCAGCATAGTTTTTTATATGATCCTGAATTCACAATGAGAGTTACTATTAATGGTCAATTAAGTTTGATGTTATTAAGTGAAATGATTTGTGAAAATATACCAGGTGCTGTACCATTAATGTATAATACAGATGGTGTAGAAACGATAATACCTAAAAAGTATTATGATAAGTACATAGAGATTTGTAATGAATGGGAAGTAATAACAAAGTTGTCATTAGAACATGATGAGTATTCCAAACTAATGCTGCCTGATTGTAATAATTATATAGGCGTGTTCAAGAAAAAGGAAATACACAAGGATGTATATGATGAGTTAATCAAAAAACCTACATATGATATACTAACAAAAGATGCAGATAAATATTACCTGTCTCCGGTAAAACTAAAAGGCCGTTTTGAGATAAGCAAAAAGCTACATAAAAACTGTAGTTATAAAGTAGTAGCAGAAGGTTTATATAATTTCTTTGTAAAAGGAATTGAACCTGAATATACTGTAAGTAAAAATCGCAATGTGCTAGATTATTGTGCGCAAGCTAAAATAAAAGGTGATTGGTCTTTCTATTCTTTGAATATAGTAGAAGGCAATTATGTTAAAGAAAAACTTCAGAAAACAAATAGATATTTTGTAACCAATAAAGGTTGTAAGATTGTAAAAATAAATAACACTGATCAAAGAGAGATACAATTAGAGTCAGGCAAATGGCTACAAAAAATCTTTAATACATATCAGAAAAGAAGTTGGGAAGATTATGACATCAATGAAGAATATTATATCCAAAAGATATATAAAGAAATCAAAGAGATGAATCCACAACTGTTTATAAACCAATATAAATTATTTTAATATGCCAAAAAAAGTAGGCTATAAGACGCTTAATGATTTAATAAGCGCACCAATACCGCATGCAACAAAAAGTTATACTCCGTTATCACATGAAGATGCTATTGATACAATAAAAGAAATGCTTGATGACTATGGGTATGAGATAGAAGAATCAATATTTAGAGCAAATGAAAATGCAACACAAGCATATGGATACTTTGTATTCCGTGCCTCAGCAGATGATGAAATAAAAGGTCTGTATGCATTCCAAAATTCTTATGACAAAACAATGCGCTTTACAGGGGCTGTTGGTGTTAAGATAGATAATGAAGCAGTTGTTATATCTAATAGCAAAACACATATGCGTAAGCATACGGGAGCCGCTGTTACAGATATAAAAGAAGGCGTGGAAGGTCAAATCTCAAATGCTAGTTTAGATGTAAGCACAATGATTACTAGAAAGAACGATTTCTCTATGTATACTATTTCCAAAATAGAATACGGAAGATTAGTGGGAGAGTTATTAATAGAAGATATACTCATGCCTGACCAAGCAACTGCAGCAGCACGCGCGTGGCCAAAGAATCCTGGGCGGAATGCATTAAAGATAGATAACATTACACTGTGGGAAGCATACAAGTTTATTAGTAAATCTGTTCAGTTAACAACTCCAATGAATTGGATGAAAAACTTAACAAGACTTTACTGGTATTTAACACGGTTCTGTGTAGACTTTACAATGAAGCCTTCTAATGAAGAAATACAAAATGCATTAGCAGAACAAAGTGAAGGATTTGACAATACAACTATTGATGATCATGAAGATTTAATAAGCTTAAACTCACCTGAAATAGATGGTATTCCTAATGGTGACACTATGAGTGATACTAGTGATGAAGACGTAGAACCAACTGATCCTAATCAAGTAGATTTAGAAGACGCAATTGCAGATGTTGAAGCTGAAGATGAAGATGAAGATAATCAAGAAACAGTTATACGATTACCGGAAACAGAAACAGAAAATGAAGAGGCAGGGAAAGATTTACAAATGATTCCTGTTGATGCATTAGAAGATGCAATAGAAGAGGAAGAATTTACATACGTACCAGTTGATGATTTATACGGCATGAATGTAGGTGATTTTGTAGAAGTTGGAGGGATGTACTATAAGTATGCGGATACTATTATTATAGATGATGAGGTATATGGAAAGTGTACACCAATAAAAGAAGAAAAAGAAGAAAAAGAAGAACTTCCTATAGAACTAATAGGAGATTCTTCATTTACAGTAGATGCAGATAAACCAATAGAATGGGCTGCTGCACCAGAAGATCCTAAAATTAGAGAAGTAATTAAGGATGAAATATATAGAGTATATGGTTCAAGCTTAGATTTTAAGTTTGAGAAAGTACAAAACATGTACCACATTACACTAGAAAATAGTGAAAACATATCTCTACCTTCTGATTACATTGATAGCATTTAAGACTAAGTCTGAGCGTAATGCTATAAGCCAAGCCTCTCGCAAGGGAGGCAAAGCTTTTAAAAAAAAAGAATATGGGAAATATGAAAAGAGCCATGGTAGAAATGATAGACATGGGCTTAAAACCAACAAATGAAAATTTATCAAAATACATAGAAATAAAAAGAAAAAAAGCAATAAAGAATGGAACAACAGTCAATGAAGAAATTAGACAAGGATCGGTCAGTAAAGTGGGTACGTGATCCTAATGCTCCTAATCCAAGGGAAGAGCCGTGGCCAACATGCACAACAATGTTGTTTAATGATTTAGAACTAAACATAGGAGATTTAATAAATAAATATAATTTAGATCAGCCATGGAAAAATATATATGATGATATAATTGCTAGCAATTCAATAGTTGAAATAAGATCTGTATATGTCCGTTCTAATCCGTCTAAAGAATTCGTTCTTACATTTGATAAACTAGAACCAGCATATGATACAAGATTGATTGGTTATATGTATATGAATAAAGAACAGTATCAAAGCATCGGTATAACATCAGAAGGGTTTAAAGAAGAAGCCGTAGTAAATTCAATATTTAACCATGAATTAAAATACTATTTAAATTATATAAATGGAAATCTTATTAAGATTACATCTAAAAATAATGGAGAAGAAGAGTTTATGTATGTAACACCTGATGATTTAGAAAAACACATTGAATATAAGATGTTAGAAAATGAAAAAGAGTAGCTTAGGCTATTCTTTTTTTTTCCGTTAAGCTTTACAATTAGTAAGTTTTTAGCTATATTATAGTATAACCCAAAAAAAACTTATGATGACTGAAGAATTGGCAAAAGAAGTAGCTGAACTTAAAGAAAGTCTTTCAGGTGACATGATGAAAGATATGGAGATTAGAGATAGGATTCATAATCTTGAAATGAAAATTGAAGGAACAAAACCTATGGACACAAGAATTGATTGTGTAGGTTGTGGATCCTAACATTTTAAAGATCTTTGGGAGAGTAAAGCAGCTATGGTTAAAGCCCATTACCAATGACAAATAGTTAAATATCTTTAAAATAATTTAACCCTTGATTCGTCAAGGGTTTTTTTTTACCTTCTAGCTTTAGCTTGATATGCTTGGAAGTTCTGTACTGCTAGTGCCGGATCCATAGATGTACCTGTTATACCAAACATTTTAGCTGTATGGTTTATCCATTTAGATCCACCTTTTTGTTGCCATGAATATGGTCCAACATCTCTAGAGTATGCCGCTCTTTCATCACCAGTAAGAGTATATTTTATATCATCTAGTATAGTAATGTATGCATCAGTAGTCGGACCAAATGCAACAGACTTTAAATCTAGCAGAGAGTTGTATTGTTTTAATCCACCAGTAAAGAAATTAAACTGTTCATTTTCTGATCGTACTTGCATCATTAAGTGCAGAGCATGCACTTGTGCCCAACCTATTGCATCAAAATCATCACTACCTAATGCTCCACCTTGAAGGCTTCTAAGCTTTTTCATTCTATCTTCATCATCTTCATCCCATCCAAATATAGCTCCCATTAATAAACTAACAGCTACAAGAAATGCAATCTCAGATGCAAATTGTAACATAGCAGATTTTTCCTCTGGTAACATTGAATTAATATGTTCACCTCTACTCTTAAAAATATCCTTCATTGTTTCCAATGTCTGCATATAGAATCCCATTTCAGCATTACCTCTACCTGCATTAAATCGTTTTCTAGGATTTAAAAAGCTACCTGAGTGACCCATACGTTTAGTAAACATTGTTGTAAAGTATCTTCTCATGTAAGAGATGTATCTAAATGCTAAATACCGTTGTGCTTCTGGTTGATCAAATGATGCGTATGCACCACCTAGGTCATTCTGTACTTGTTGAATCCTATTCTTATGAAATTTAAATTCGCTATTATCAATATTATAAGATCCTTTATCTACTACTTGCTTATCATATCGCTCATTGATTTTATTAATTTCATCTAAGGCCAATGTTCTTTCATTAGGATCAGTAATTGTATCTAATCCTACTTGCTCTAGTTCAAAGTTTCTAGAATCATTTATTGCATCTATCATGTCAAGCTTTGCTTCAATAGTATTATTACCCAAAGCTTTTCTTATAACATCTTCAGTGGTATAATATTTTTTAGCTAATGCTTCTATCGTGTCAGTTTCTTTAACAACGGCAGATATAGCTTCTGTACCATATCTTACATCAATACCATCTTTTAATCTGATTTGATTATTAACAGTTTCAAAAGCATCTATGTAAGATATTTCAGTCATGTTACCATCAACGATTTGATTAATCTTCTGCTTGTAAAGCATGCCTGCAAACATTTGTACACCAGCTTGTTTCTCTACCCATTTTCTAAATGAATATAACCAACTAGCACTAGCTGCATCTTTAGCTGCAGTCCTAGATAATGATTCACCAAACTGTTGTTCAAACAATCCCTGGACAGGATCAAAGATTTCAACTAATTGTAACATATGATCTTTAGCCCCTTTGTTATAAAGCTGACCTCCAAAACTTAACTTACCCATCATTTTATAAGACCATGCATTTCCTTTTTGTAAGTTTAGATGATCAATATGTTCTCCTCCTGATGCAAACATCATAGAGTTAAACTTCATACCTAATGAGTTTTTCAATGCAGAAGGTATATTCAAAGCAAAGAAAGAAAATGATGCTCGCTTAAATAGTACATTAGATATGTTATTAATTATGGCACTGTCAGATCCCCAACCTACTTGGTTAACTCCTTCAAAGTTTTTTTCTATAAAGTTATTGATTGCATTTAACCTTACATTCTTACTAGATGGAGATTTAAAACGAGTCATAATCCTTGCTAGGAAGTTTCTCTTATTCATTTCATCAGCATCATCGTCACCTTGCAAAGCTTCTGTTCCGCCTATGTTTTTTTCTACATTAGTTTTAACTGTACTTTGTATGGCCCTAACTACAGGTGATATACCTATTAGTTGTTTCTGTCTTTCAACAGACATCATATAACGCATCATTCCTGTAGTAACATCTGTTGATACATCATCTATATCAATATCAAATAATCCAGACACAGGAACCTTAGTGACATCATTATCAAACATGTCAGCTCGCATTATATTTTGTTGACTAGAATAATTCATACCTAACTCAGAAGAATCATCTTTAGCACCATATATAAATTCTTTCCACCTCTGAGCGATATAAGTAAACAAGTTAGATCCTTTCTGCTGGGCTTGACTAAGCGTAAGTGTTTGCCCTACCTCAAGATTACTCATCCTATACCTAGGCATATCCAAGTACAACTTACTGTTACGATCAATACCTACCTGATTATCTAAGTGATGTTTTTTTAACTTTTCAAGAAGTCTAAACTCTGCACTATTCCTATCCATAGAATAGTACTTTTCATTTATAAGTTTATATTTTTCTTCATCGTTAAGACCTTCTACCTTAGACATTTCTTCTTTACTCTTTGGCAACCACCTTCCTTTATTGTCAACAGTAGTTCCAATAATTTTAGGAGTTGTGTAAATCCTTTTAACTTTTCTAGTATAATAAGTCATAGCAGGAAGACCAGGTATAACTGCTTCTACTCCACCAAGAGCATTCTTAACTGGAAAAGATTCTAACATTGCAGGGTCATTAGGTTTAACAACACTCCATGCATAACCTCTTTTATAAACATCTACAGTAACATACTTACCATTCTTCTTTACAGTTTTAGTAGACTTAATGTGATTTTTATTAAACCAGTCTTTAAACTCAGGACTTTGACTTGTTAACTCTTCTACAATAGTAGGATCTAGAATAAAGTCCGCATCAGTCTTAGAGATATTATTAAACTCTGGACCATATTGATTTTTCAATATACCGATATCTAGCTTAGATAAATAGTTATTTACAATATCAACATACATATCTGTAGCAATATTTGTAGAAAGCTTTCTAAGCTCTGCATAATTTGCTTCCAATGTTTGCCTATCTGTTTTAGTAAGCTTACTTTTTTGTGATGCTTTAAGATCCATTAAGTATTGAATCCTAGATTGGCTGTAAGATCTTCCATTCTTCTTATCATCGTATAGCTTAGAAAGTTCTTCAGACTGTTCTAGAGTAAGTCCAGAGGCTCTTAAGGCTTTCTTCTTTATTGCTTCCAACTGATTCTCCAAATCGTGTAGTGTATCTAAAGCATCTTTAGTCATTTGGCTAGCATCTACTTGCCCACTCTCATCTTTGAAAGGTTTAGTCATTCCTAATATTGTCTCCCAAATCTCTGTTTGATCTATTTCATCTCTTTCACTAGAATCTAACTTCTGCATGATGCTTTTAATAGATTCTATTATAGCACCTCGCCTTGCGTAAAAGTCAGATTTAATTGCATAGCGTGTATTTGATTTTAACCATTGCTCTAATCTATTATCATATTCAGATGCTGATAACTTTTCTGCTTTTAACTCTTGAACTTTTTCTAAATATTTAGTTTCAAATACACCCTTACGTAAAACGTTCTCTCTAAATCTACCACTAGCTTCTCTAACATCTCTAAGTCTTTGAGATACTTCTGCTTCCATTCCAGTTTTAAGATTACCATTCAAGTCAAGACGACTGTGCATTAGAGCCCACTCTCTCCACTTTAATGCTATCTCATCTTCTATACCAGCAATATCTCCAATCTTGTTTGCCTTGTCACTTAAGTTATTAAGTTCATCAAAAAAGTTGTCTCTTACAAACGCTGCTTGTTTACCTATATCATCTTTTGTTAAAAGATCTTGAGCAGCATATACTTCAGGCGCATATTTTTGATTCCAAAACAAAGCTCGTTGCTCAGAAACTTCTGCTTTAACAGCTTTCAATTTTGCTTCAGTCTCAGCATTAGGTTGAGTTTTATATTGAAGAGAAGCAACTCTTAGCATCTCTTTTAGTCTAGTATCTTCAGCTCTCTCATTTTGAAACTTATCTAAAAAAGACCATACTTGTTTCTCTTCCAACTCTCCATCTTCTCCCCTAACAAGGATGGTATCTTTGTATCCCATACGTTTCCCCAAGTCACCAATCTTATTTGGGTTGTAACCTGCGTCAATAAGATCCTGTCTTATGTCCTCAGCAAACCTATTAAATTTTCTTTGTGTTACTATCATCACATCGTTCAATGCGTTCTTAACATAAAGTGCCAATCCACCAATCACTGGGTCAGTGTTATATAAATAACCCTCCAAGTAACTATTGAACCAATGGGCATCTTTCATCTGCCCCTCCATTAGTACTTCTATCTTCTCAGGAGATATAGATAAACCATCCATACTCTTCTTAGTAAGTTCCTTTAGTACCTTTTGGTCTTGTACAGTCAATAATCCGGACTTTTGTTTCTTTGCTAAAGCCATAAAGGTCTCGTACTCAGCTTTATTCATACCGTGAAAATCTCTATACAACTTATCAATTCTTTCTGGCTTAACACCCTTACTATTAAGATAGGCAAGGTCTTCATCAAACTTTTGTTGCAATCCTCTCTTCATAGGTTCTAATGCACTATATATAGCTTCTCTACCACCATTAGAATACATCTTGTCAATTTCTTTTCTTGACCTATCTATGTTATTAGATATATCATTAATCATTGAACTAAAAGCGGATCGTGAAGGAAGATTGTTTTCAGGATCTGTAATCACTTCTTTTATAGTAACCATAAAACTACCCCACTGTTCAATTAAGTGATTATAGTAATAAGCCTTATTCATATTTTCTATTGGATCAGGATTCTCTTTCATGTTTCGCAGGTGATCCAATACATTCTCTACAACAGTCTCAAGCTTGAATAAACTATCAACTAATGCTCTAACTCTTTTATCGCTCTCACCCATTTGAGATACTAGAGTCTCAGCTTTCTTTTTTACAGATGTTTGCCACTTAGCTAAATTTGCCCTAATAGCATCTAGGTCACCTCTGTCATAAACTGGATCTTTTAATATCTTTGCTAGTTCGTAGTATTTGTTATCACCATCTTGACCAAGAAGTTCTTGTATTTGTCCAACAGTGTTATCATGAAACAAATTAATAATAGATTGTATATCTTGCTGTCTTAAAGTTAAAGCTTCGTCAAAAACTTGATCGTTAACATCATTGTTATATCGTACAATGGATTTTTCATCAATAACTTCAGTATTAATTTTAATTCTACCGCCAGATTGTAATATTTCAGATAGCTCGTTTAAACTCGTAGATGGATTGATTTTGGAAATATTAATATCCATACCAAACATTTTCCTACTAAGCTGTTTGATTGCATACATGATGTTATTGATAACTCGTGCAAACAAACTATTAGGCCTCATATTTTTAGAGTCCATTTTACCTGCGGCAGTTAATGCTCTAACAAGAGCCTCAGCTTTTTTAAACTTATCAGGAAGAGTTGAATCAGACTTTTGAACAGAAGCAATAATACTTTGTCCTTCTTCTGTTCGTTGCAATTGGTTATATAAGTTATCAAACAATTGAGGATTTTCAATTGCAATAGTCTCTATAAAAGGATGTGCAAACTCATGAAGAACTAAATCAGAAGTCATTCTATCTTGGATAAAATAAACTTTATCACCTAAGAAAAACGCTGGAGCACCATTATAAGGGTTTACAGTATTCTTAGTTAACTGTAGAGCTTCATTTTTACTTATTACTTGCCATTTTAATCCTAGTGTATCAGATAACTTAGAAGCAAACTCAATTGCTTTTGTTTGTTTTAATTTATCAGTATTTAAACCAATAGGACTTACATCTGCAATATCTGTTGTCTTGTATGCTACTTCATTAATAGAAGCAGTATCAGGATTTATAACTAAAGATTCTTCTGTCCTTGAAGCTCTTTGAACTATTTTACGTTGTACTTCTTTAGGAGTTCTTATTTCTCCATTAGTTTCCATGAAGTCTTTATAAGCTTCTAACTGACCAACAGCTTCAACTAAAGTATTCCATTCAGGAAGGTTGGTATTGGGACAACTTGCTGCCATAATTTAAATTTTACACATTTTCATAAAGTCTAGTACTGCTTGATCAGACTTTTCTATTAATTCTTGTTCAGATACATCTTGATTGACAGATTCTATTACTGCACTACCACTTGCACTTGTATTATAACCAGGGTTAATATAACCAAATCTTTTGAATAATTCTTCAGATAAGTACAACCATGTTTGCACACCAATTCGTTTTTCTGAATTTGGTAATGTTTTTAGCATATCCATACCATAACCTTCAGAACTAAACTCTAACACATTATCTTCAGATACTCTATTTTCTATGGCATCTAATCTATCATCAATAGCTTCTTGAACTTTAGGGTCTATTTTCATAACACCATTAACTTCAATATCTTTTATAACATTAGAGAAAGCTTGACCACTCTTAAGGCCATAAGATGCCATACTTATTAAAGGTAGAGAGTTTATTTGCTCTTTTAATATTAATTCATCATTTGTTCTTGTACCTGGTTTATCATTAGGATCAATAGATCCGTTAACAATCATTATACCTTTAGGTATATATTTTTTAATAGAGCTAACTGATTGTTGGAAATTAGGATATGTAGTATATCCACTACGATCTCCTGACTTAACAAGTTTGGATTGTATTTTTCTTTCACTTCCATCAAATAATCTCCAAGTACCAAGTACTTCACCATCTATTGTTATTTCACTATACAAATAACCTAGCTCAGTCATTGCTTCAAATAGCATGCGTTCTCCAGAATTATAAGTATTCTTTGGATCAAAGGTATAATCTTTGTTATCAGTTATTATAACAGCACCCCTGTCAACTGCAAAAGCAGCTTCTGATATGGTCTTTTTCTGAGCTGCTAATCTAAACTTTTTTGCTCCTCTCTCTCCACCAATAGATACAAATATTACATCATTACTATTATATTCACCCGTATTAGCAAATGGGCCGGCTTGTTTAGCATAATTAGCTGTACTACTACCTGCAATATTATCAGCAAATCCTATGTACTGTGTTGCAATACTTGCTTTTACTGAAGCTTTTTGATCAGGTCGTCCTTGAATAGGAGTAATAGTAAAAAGATTCTTTACAGAAGTATCTATATCTCTTGATTGCAAAGAAGATTGAACAAGAGTATAAGATTCATTTAAAGCTTCAATAAACCAATTTTGTCCTCCTGTTTCCCAAACAGTATTTTGATTGGTAGGTTGATGTGTAGATCCTAATATCCAAGGTGTACCTCCCTGAGCAGTAATAGCTGTTGGGAGTTCTGTATATGTAGCAAGTTTAGTTTGTAACAAATCAACCATAAGAGCATAATTTTTACTCTTAAATCTATCAGGTTTTGTTTTAGATTCGCTAGTATCTTTAAGAGCTTGATACGCCTCTTCTACATCTTTATATGTTTTATTCTTATAAGTTATAGGATAAGACTTGCTTATTTTTCCTTTAGACTTAGCTAACTCTGTTGGATTGGTAAGTGTTGCACCAAGTGTATCATTAGAGTTAGACGATATAGAAATACCTTTAACAGTTAATTGAGATGGTGGAATATGTCTAAAGTTAATGCTATAGCGTGTACCTTTAGCTCTACCTACTGAGTGGCTTAATTTTCCAGTACTCATTTCAGCTAATGAATTATTTTTAGCTTGAAAATCAACACCACCAATTTTATGTTTATTTTTAGTTTCCCCAATGGAATAGATGGCAACACTTCCTACTTCACCTTTTTCATTATCATAAATACTTTCAGCATCAGTATGTGTCCCTATACCTACATCATCACCATATCTATTAATAAGCACATGATTATAATATCCTTCAGGTTTCCCTAGTTGTCGCTCAACATCTCTTGAAAGTTTTTGCATCCAATCAGGTTGTATCTTTTTTGTATGAATTGCAGTTCTTCCTGCACCCATACTATATCTATACTCTAAAGGACCATATGAAATAGCAACTTGCTTAGATTCATCATTTCTATTGCTCATTCTATTCTCTTCTGTATTTAGAAGATTTTCTACTTTATCAATAAAGTCTCTAGTTGCACCATCAGTAAAAACTTTATCTATAGTAGTTACACTACCACCATTTACAGGAGTAGTGACCGCTTTTTTACTTAGTTGAGGTTTTTTTAAATCTTTAGTTACAGATTTAGAAATCAAGCCTGTACCTTCATCATTTACCTCAGTAATTAAACCATATCTAGTTTTTAATTGATTCTGTAGCCATAAAGCAAACCTATTAGGTACTGATGCTAATGAATTAGCAAACCCATCAGGAAATTTCTTAGAATCAAATTGATCTAACTTATCAAACTGTTCTAAGTTAATCTTTTGAAATAATTCAAAGTCAGCATTTGTATCTTGGAAATTTTGATTATACCATTGTCCTGTTCCTTTATACTCTTCTTTAATTTTAAGAGCTTGAGGTGTATTCCTATTTTCACTATAGAAATAATATTTTTTAGTTACTATGCCAATAGCATTAGGATTATTTCTAATTACAGCAGAACCTTTTCCAACTCTAGTATCTCCTATTGAGTTTATATTTTCAGTAAATACATAAGCTGTAGCAGGGTTTTCTTTTGGTGAATCTTTAGTCCATCTTTTAGTATTAATACTAACCTCAGTAGCTGATTGATTTAAATCTTTATTTATATCTGGAGCAGAAACAGGAGCCGTTGCATTTTTCCTTATTACTTCATCTATCTTAGATTTCATTTGCTTAGGAGTAATCAAAGTAGCAAACTTAGACTTTTTAATTGTAAGGTTTTTAGCAGCTCTTGTTATTGCAGTATACATCCATCTTGGACCCCAATTTCGTTCATTTCCTTGATTTACATAGACATTATCCCATTGACTACCTTGAGACTTATGCCCAGTTATTGCATATCCATATGTTGCAATTAAAGTTAAAGGCGAATCTTGTTTACTACTTAGATATGGTTCTTTCATTCTATCAAAAGCAATCATATTATTGCCATATAGATAATCCATGAATTCTTTATCTTCAACAGCGCCTTTCATTATATCGTCAGATAACATAGAAGCTTTAGCTGCATCTGGAAAAATTAAAGCTATTCCATCAAATCCTTCCATTCGGACAGCAACAACTTTTTGTTTACCTGCAGTACCAAAATCAATTACTTTTTCAAACTCTATTGATTGAAAATTATCTAGCTTATGAGTTTCACCATTCTTAAATCCTAATTTTCTATTTGCTATAGCTATTAGACTTTCTCCAGGAACTACTGAATCAGCATCAGAACCATACAATTCTTTTCTTACAGTATTATTTACTCTAACTCTGTCTTTATTAGAGCCTGTTAGCATAACTGCATCATTTCCTTCTTTTAAGTCATCTATAAATTTTTGTTCAAATTCATCTCTATTTTCAATTACTGTTACATCATTTGTAGATTCTGTAGGTTCATATGCTTTTTGATCTGTTCGCATTAGTGTAGCTAGTGTTAATATATCACTATCTAAACTTTGCCTCCGTACTTCTTGAAGTTCAACCATTTCCATGCCTTCCATTCCTTCAAATAATTTAGGATCTAGACCAACTGGAGCAAGTTGAAAACTATCACCTAAAAATACAGCAATATTATTAGCACCTTTATTTAACTCTTTATTTAGATCTCTTAATAAAGTCTCATTTATCATTGACGCTTCATCAACTATAAAAATGGTATTATTTACTGCCTCTACTGACTTATCATTAAATACAAACTCACCATCAACAGGTACTCCATACAACATTTTATGCAGTGTATTAAAATCTTTATCTTTTCCTTCTAATTTAGTTTTTAATACATTAACAGCTTTATTAGTAGGTGCTGCTATTTTAACTTTAAATCCTTGATCTATTGCATACTGTTGTATATTTTCAGCAATAGTTGTTTTACCTGTACCAGCATAACCCGCTAATAAGAAATATCTAGGATCAGTACCTTTAGATTTGTTTACATCGTCAATTAATGTTTGTACTTTTTCTAATGCTTGAGCTTGACCTGAAGTGTAATCTATTTTATTTCTTCTAGCTTCTAGTATAGAATCATATTTAAACTCTGCTCCATCTTTTTGATATGCATTTAATAAACGCATACTAATTTGAATATTTTTTTGTCTTAACTCAGCAAAAAATATTTCATTCATTTCTTGAATGTTACCTAAAGCTGTAAGCATTGCGGTTCCAGCCTTTTCTATATTTTCACCCTTAACTGAACTAGGTTCAGAAAAGAAATTTCCTGTACCTCCAGCATCATTATATAACTTTTGATAGCGCAAAAGAAAAGTGTATGCTCTTTCAGGAGTAGATAATAAGTTTTTTATATCTTGAGGTTCATATACTAAACCAACCTTTTCCAAAATAGCTTTTTGAACTTTAGCGTTAGTACCTTTATAAGTATCTTTTAAGATAGCATCTGAAACTTGTGCTGCTTGTTCAGGATTGCTTAAAGTTTTAATTATTATTTCATTGTCTCGGTTTCCTATAAGGACATCACTATCTCTTAAAACAACATGATCAGGAACTAAAATATCGTATAACTCTCTGTCATCAAAAAGTCTTTCATTCGGTACAGCATATCTGCCATTCCCAGGAGTAACTTGTTCAAAGTTTTTATATCTTATAAGCTGAGCACGCCCTTCTTTGGTTTTAATCAATTGATTAAAATAAGATTTATAATCTTGTACATCTATAGAAAAATCTTTTTTATTAAGTGCATTCTCAAGATATAGCGCATACTCTTCTTCTACAATATTATTTATTGAATAACGACCACCAGTATTTAACCCAGTCTGTAAAAATGCAACTATTGGAAAATCATTAAAGACATCTACTATATTTTGTATCTCTGTATCTGTTAATGTAGGGACACTAGCTCTAAGCAAATCTGCATCTCTAAGTATTGACATCTCTTCTTTTAATGCATTAACTTCCATTAAGTCAGGTACTTCACTATACTTTAAGTTACTTATCTTGCTGCCTTTCTTTCTATCTAACTCAAAGGCTTCAAATATTTTAAATTTATTTAGATCAGGAGTTATGCTCTTAACCATAAAGAATCTATCTGCAAAATTACCTGTAGGATTCTTAAATATTGATTCTATATTAAAGTTAGACATCAATGCCTCATCTCTTAGGAAAGACTCATATGCATACTTAATTTGTCTTGACTTAAGTTTATCTAACGTTTCTTCTTTTCGTGGCTTAATTATAGATTCAGCAACTGATAAATTATTCTGAAAAAATACGTTTTCAGTCAATTTTTTATTCAGAGGTTTTAACTCTCTTTGTATTTCTCTTTCAATTGAAAATTTTATATAATCTTTTTTAGTTCCAAAGTAAGTAGAAGGTATTGGTGCTTTACCAAAGTTTTTAAAGAATTGATTATCAATAAATGATTTAGCATTGAATTGATTTTCCAATGTCAATTGGTCAAGAATTATTACACCATTTTTTACTGCGACTCCAGACTTTGGTAAAATTCCTTTCTCTACAGTAAGTTCTGTTTTAACATCTCTACGTTTATATGATGGATTTTCTGGATCATTAAACAAAGGTTTGTTATTCATTTCCCGTTGCCACATAAAAGGAATAAAATCATTTTTAAACATAACCATGTCCTTATCAGATAAGTCCATGTCTTCAGCTTGTATCAAAAGTAATTTATTTAATTCTTCAGAGTTTCTTATTGGCTGTAGTATTCTTGCTAAGGATAATTGTAAGTCTTGTATGTAGAAAGGTGATATAGCAGAATCTGTAAGAAGCTTATCTACTATTTCTTCAGGAAGAGCTTTGCTATCTCTGATTTTTTCAATCTTGTTTTGTCTATCGTATGCATCAAATACAGTAGTATCTTTACTAGTATCAACATTTGTTACCATTTTTATATCTCTAATTGGTAACGCCATCTTTTCTAATTGTATAAAATGCAGCAACATCTGAATTGATTTTAAAGAAGCAATGTTATCTTCAAATCCATTATTCTTTTTAAAACTAGTGAGCTCATTTTTCATTTCACCCATGGTAAAATTCTTATTGTTTCTTATTCTAGTATGTGTAAGAAGTTTATGCTGTAGCTTTGTCAAAATCATCTTGATAGCTCTAATGTTTCCTTCTTCTAGTGCTGCTATATCAGCTTCAGATAAAGCATCAATAGCTTTTAATCCATCAAACACTCCAAATTCAGGATCCATTATGAGTTCAAATGCGGCAATATTTCTATAGTTTCTTTTATTAACAGAAATTGGATTTCCTTTTACAGCATCATAAACAACACTTTTAACAAACTTTTGCTTTTCAACATAAGCTCTAGTTAATGGATTGGCTACAAAGTAAACTGCTTGATCTATAGGAACACCTGCTTGTACCATTGCTAATAGTGTAGGTGAAACTTCTTTAGTAGCTTGTACATCAAATACCCAACCACCTTTAGCAACATCAACCCATCCATTCATTAATTGATTAATCACATCAGATATAGAATAACTTGTAATACCTTTAGGAAATAATTGTGATAAAGAAATCACATCCTCATCTTTAACTTTTGTGGTATTATGATCTAAAAGTATTGTTTGTACAGTTGTGGACATTAGCTTTTCTGTCTCTGGATCTCCTAATCTTTCACCATTAGCCATCTTACCTAGTAATCTTAATACTTCTTCTTTAGTAACCTCAGTGTTAGTAGGATTCATATACGCACCAACATTATTAAATAATATATTATATGTGTTATCAACAGCACCTAATCCTAAAGCTTCTTTACCAATTTTATTTTCTTGATGCTTAAGCATATTATACTGATACTCAAAAATACTTGTGGCAGGTAAAACAGGGCTTATAACTTTTCGTATAGAGTCAGGATCTCCTGGAATATCCTGCATTTCATATTCTTTTACATTGTATTCTCTAGTCAATCCTCCTACTGTGTCTACTAATGATTCATCAGTACCTTCAAAGTCTCTAGTAAATAGCGCAGTACTATTAGGTGTTACTAGGTTATTGTAGTTTGATTTTAAAGAAAGTATATCAGATATATTTTTTATAAGTCTATTTTCTATAGCAGATTTAGAATCTCCTTTAGTAAGATTTACTTCTGTTAATGTCTTAGAATTTATTATCTCATATATTTTTTTATCATTCTCAGTAAGTTGGTATACAGGAATGGTTTCTAGCATTTCAGTTCTACTAACAAATAACTGGTCGCCTTCACGTTTACTTCTTAAAGAAGTAATAGGTTCTGTTAATGCTTCATAGTCAGTGCTTTCAACAATATCCAAAATCATTTGAACATTGTCTCTACTAAAATCAAGATCAGGATTTTCACTTTGCAAATCACTTAAGAAAGTATTTGTTAAAGATTCCTTGCTAACCTTTCTTTCAATGTTAGGCATCATTACAGTCATCTTATCTACATCATAATCAGCTCCTGATTTAGATACTACTTCAGATGGAGATATAATAATGTTACCTGCTTCAGCCGGTAAGAATTCTCTTACTTGCATAAATTCCATAGAGTTCAAACCTTGTACTGGAATACGAACAGCAGTCATAGTAATCATCTGTCTATGATCTCCTGTATTTAACCATTTTTCGTCTTTAATGGCAATGTTTAAAGTTTCTATATTTCCTATTCTTGTTCCTTCATATTCTAAGTCTAAAAGGTTTTGGAACTTACCTCTAAGACTTACTTTTACATCCATAGGTAATGTTTCACCATTAGGCCCTTCTCTATAAAATCTTAAACCATTAGTTCCATATTCTTCTAAATCTTCTTTGGTTGGATTTGCAAATGATGATTGTACTGCATCTTTATTTTCAAACAAAGTAGAAGCTACTTGAACTAGAGCTTCACCATTTACTTTACTTGTTACTAATCGTTTTACAAGTATAGAGTTTAATACTTTTTCAATTTGAGCAGAGTAAAATGATAATGATAAATCACCTTTAGTGTTTCGTCCTTGTCTGTCTATAAAGCTAATGGCATGATCAGGAAGATCATCCTTCAGCTCTTTTTTCATAAACTGTACAAGACTTGCAATATCACCTTCGTATTCTTTTGTATCTTCATTAAAAGTGATTCCTATTTCTCTAAGCAAATTATCTTTATATAAATCTGCAAGAGCTTTAATATTACCTTCAAAAGATTTTAAGAGTTTGTAATTATCAGAGTTTTGCTCACCCTCACCTTTACTAACAAGTTCCTCCCATTTTTCTTTACGAACCTCTTGGTCAGTTTCATCAGTCATAAAGTCTTTTGGTACACCACCTTCCAGCAAACCATCAGAAACTAATTTTCTAAGCTGAGTAGAAAAAACAACGCTACCTTTATCTTTGCTAGCAATATCTAATTGATTTTTTAGATACTTTATATGAATAACATTCTTTGTAAATACTTCAGTATTAGGATCAGATTCTTTTATACTTGGTAACAAAGTTCTATTGTTTGTGCCTTCTTCAAATATTCTATCTGCACCACTATCTTTACTTCTATGAATTGTGCTTACTTTAGATCCTGATTCAAAAGTAACATACTGGATGTTTTCTTGAATCATTTTCTTATGTATATCTTCTGCCTTTGTACCTTTAGTCATACTAGGTATCAGGGGCATAAGAGAGTACTTATGAAACGCTACCAAATTTAATCTATTATTTGTAACAGCCAAAGGTCCCCAGTATTGGAATTTTTTGACTGCAAAGAAATTAGTAACATCTGTTGGATCTACTTCTACACCATTAATAATGTCGCGGTATAATAATTCTTGTTCGTTTGACCATTCATTTTGAGCAATTGATAACGCTCTATAGGCATCAAAAGTAATAAGTCCTTGTGCATCTGCTTCTTGCATTTCAGCTTCTGCATAGTCTCGTGCTTTTTCTGGACCTAACTTTTCTACTAATGAATTATAATAAATAGAACCAACTTTCATCTCTTTGATGATTCCTGTATTCAATGTATCACTATAATTAAAATCATTACCTTCTGGAATTATAAATCCATCACGTTTTAATTTAGAAGCATATGTATGATAAGTTAATGCATCATTATTAATAAAGTCTTGCATTACTTGGTCAGTTCTAAGTATAGTTCCTGTTGAACCTGCACCCGCATTACGTTTGTGAAATTCTTGTTTTACATGATTATACAATGCTACATCTCCATAAATCATACCCATGGTGTCATAATTATGCAACCAATGGTTAACAGTAAATGCAGTAATCAATTGACCAGGAGAAAGTCCAGAACTAGAATCTGTAAATCTCTTAACTCTATTATCAAAAATACCATTATTGATGCTAGCTTGTCTCTCAAAGTAAGTAATAATATGTGGAGCTACTAACTCTTTAATCTCAGCTTGATTATTCTCAATATTTTTTTGGAAAGACAATTCATTGTCAAACTTATTAATAATTTCCTTTAGCTGATTTATTACTTTTGTTGGTAAAATTTTTTCAAAAATCTGAAAGTTTTGCCCATTCTCAATATATTTAAAATCATAGTTCTCAAAGTTTTCATCAGCTGCATATCCTTTAAGAATAGATATTCTAGACATCTCTCCATAAAGAGCAGGTAAAACTTTATCCACAGTTTCAGCTTTCCAAGCAGTTGATTTAAAATCATTTAACTTAACATGCCTATCTTGAGCACTAGGACCTACTACTTTAACCATGTAAGAAGTTCCTTTATCTGCATGCCTCATGTTTTCAAAATAACCTTTCTTAAATAAAGCTAAGTCCATAATGATCTTAGTATACTCATCAGATCCAGCAGCAGATTTACCTACAACATTATCGTTTTGTTCAAAAGCTAATCCACTAAGATTAAATACAGCTAACTTGTTACCAGTTCTATCACCGTATTTTTTATCTTTTGGTAAGTTGTTTATGTCTAAATAAAACAACTGATTCATTATGTCATTATAGTTTGAAAAAGGATTGTTTGTCACATTTAAGTGACTCATGGATGGCTGATTTATTACGTCATAATAATCTTTAGCATTGTTTAAATCATTTATTAATGATGTCATGCTATTATTAAGCTGATGTTCAAACTGTGCATTACCTTCAGCATTACTAGTCATATAGTTGTTTACATGATCACCAAACCTTGCTTCTAGTTGAATCAATCTGTTCCATGTACCTGCATTACCTCTTAGTGTAACGTTTACATTATTAGCATCATTCTTAACGTTTACTTCAGAATAAAGATCATTAAGATCTCTTATTTTCATTTGTTCTCCGTCTATACTAACACCTTTATTAACTGCTGAAACTCTTTCCCAAAAGAATTGAGGATCAAACAAATTACTAGATTTAATTTTATCAAGTATATTTCTTTTGTTAGATAAGTCAAAACCAATAGCTTTAAAGAAACCTATCCTATCACTTTGAGCAGATGCTTTACTAGGAAATGCTTGCATTACTTTTACAGTATTCAAATAGTTTCCTTCATTATCTCTAGACATGTAAGAATTATTTGGCTGTGAAGCTCTAAATCTTGAATTCCATATTGTTCCTATTTTTCTATCCGCACCAAAAGCTTGACCTACAGTTTCACTAAACGAAACGTTATTATCAGCATCTACTTCTTTTTTAAGAGTAACTTGAACTAAAGGAACTCTAGATTTATTAAATGCATCAAAGAAGTCTGTCCAATATCCATGTTCACTAAATGAAACAACATCGCTACTTGGAACACCAAGTCTTGTAAATATTTCATTTAATGTTTTATCTTCTTTGGCAGCCGCAATTAGTTTTTCTACAAGACGATCAAAGTCTGGAGTATTTTCAGTAGTCTTTGCTACGTTATTCCAAACTAAATCCATATCCATCTTTTCAGCTACACCATACTTATTAAATACAATGTTTCCATTAGAATCATATTTAGGTAATGTGCTAAATAAGTATACAATGTTTGCCTTTGCTAAAGCTTTTAAAGAATCTTCATTACCTTTTCTTACATAACCTGTTCTAGATACAAGCTCTGGAGCAATTGATTCTTGAGCAAAGTACTGCATGTCATCAAAAAACTTAGAATTTAAAACATGAAAACCTGTAACATCTTTGTAACCATTTGTAAGTGCAATCTTAGGATTACGTCTTTCACCAAAGTTATTTACAGCGCTATTTAATACATTAAGCTTTTGTTCTTCTCTTTGTAATTCATTTAGAGCTCTATTAATAAGATTTGCGTCATTACCTTTAGCAACTTCATCGTACTTCTTTTTCTTTTTATCAACTACCTCAGCTTGTTTATTAGATAAGTCTTGAAATCTTTTATATGCATATTCATACGCTTCAGCCAAAGACCCAGGTTTTCTAAAAATATCACCACTATATTTATTAGTGGCATTTCTATTAAACGCATCTCTTTTTTGTTTAATAACTTGATTTAGAATATCAACTGATATTATCCTAGATTTCTCTTCAGGCGTTATAATATTTGCCTCACTTAATTTGTTTATAGAGTCCTTAATAAACTGGCTTATAACAGTCCTGCTACGTCCAGTAAGACTTGAGTTATATTCAATATCATTTAGTAATAAGTATTGTTCTTGTTGTTCATTTGAACGTCCAGAGTTTTTTTGATCAATATGCTCTACAATAAAATTATCCATTAAGTCTAATACGTCACTAGAATCTCTATAGTTAAGAGGAGCAGCATCTTTATTAGACGGATCAATAACATTTAAATTCAGTGTACCAAACGTTGCATTGTTTTTATAGCTAAAGTTTTCTACTGAAAAACTACCTGATTTTAATTTACTAAACGTCTCTAGTATTAATGCATCAGACATTGGATTACTATAAGTCTCAAAATAACTTGCTTCACTAAACAATGCTTTTAATGCATTAAATAATTTTCTAAAGAAACCATTTTGTTTTGATTTACCTTTAGCAGTCTTTTGACCATTAATCATATACGTTCTGAAAGACTCAGCTAAATACTCTTCAATTTCTCTATCCGTAGCATTATCAAATGTTTTTGAATTACCTTCAAAAGTTGTAAAAGTTCCACTGTATTTTCTTACTGCATTATATAAATCTTGTTTTTCTTTTTTACTAAGAAACCCTTGTGTAAATGAATGAAATGCTTCATGCCACATATCAGTCCAATCAGCCCCTTTAAATAAAGTAATTCCATCTCTAGTCCAATTAGCAAATACATCAGGGTTTTTACTATTTACTTTCTCCCATAATAAATTAAAAGGAACAACTTTAGAAAGAGGACTGCTTCTCCACCATTTCTCAGCAGCTATAATATCTTTACCTGCAGGTGTAGTTCTTAAATCTCTAATAACCTTACTGATGTCTAGTGGATCTACATCTGGCTTTTCATCTTTTTTATTTTGTTCTTCTTTTATAGGGAGTATATTTTCTCCTTTAGAAGGTTCGCTAGTCTCTTGAAGTATAGATTTACTTTCATTTACTTTTACATTAACAGGAGAATCAAATGTAATATATGGTCTACTCTTATTTACTTCTCCTCCATTGATATCAGCGTTTGATAATCTTGTTATTCTAAAACCACCTTGAGACAGATACTCAATGTTACTAATTTTTTCATACTTTATAGAATTAGTATTAGGGTCATATTTAGCAACATCGCTTCTATCTTTTAAATGTTTTGAAGATGCATTTAGTTTAGCATGAGCTGCAGGATAAGAGTATGATGATCCTTGTTTTTGAATCCTATCTCCTAATAGCTTGTCAAAGATTTGTAGTGCTTCATTCTTACCTTCTTCAGTAGAAAGTTTTTCAGCACTAAATGTCTGTAATGAATTATTACCAGAGTCAATAGTCAAAGAATAACCTGAGCCATCTTGCTTAAAACTTATAAGTCCTGGTTTGTCTTCTCTATATGATGTAAGTTTTGGATTAACAAAACTTGTAATCAAATTAACACGTTCTTTTAATGAATAGTTATCTCCGTTTTGTTTTTTTAAATCTTGATTAAAGTACAACGCTTTGATTGTTGGAACAAAACTACTATCTATTATTGCAGGTTTTTCTAATTCAAAAAGAGTATTTGAATTGTCAGTTAAAAACTTAATACTAACCGTATTAGTTTGACCAGAAGTAAATGCTGTAGAAATAGTAAATGGTTCAGAAACTGAAGATACAAGAGCCATATCACTAGTGTTCGGAATCTTTTGAGATTGCTTTAACATTATACTGTCAGAACCATTGGCTATATTTAATGCTACTCTATTTGTTTTTGGACTTGCATTTATATGTTTTTTTATTGCATTAAGAACTGCAAACTCTTGTTCCAATATAGTCTTTGCTTGAGAGGGAGCTATTCTTAATGATTTTGACAATGCAGTAACCATTTTATCATTAAATGTTGTCGCATCTTGTTTAGCATTTCCTTGCATTGAAAAATAGACATAATCACCATTCCAAGATTTCTCACCTTCACTGTCATAAGTTGAAGGCACAAAGTCACCAGGGTTAAGCTGACTTTCTTCTGCTACTAAAAGACCTATAGTTCCTCTTTCTATATCTGCCTCAGTTATATACTTATTTGCAATAAGTTGATTTTGAACATCTTTAGAAAGTTCTTTAACATTAATAGCTAATAACTTATCTTTAGATTCTGCTAATGGATCATTTACATTTTTAATTATGTTAGCTAATACCTTTTGAGCAGACTCTGATCCAGTCTGTCCAACAGTCGTTCCTAAAACACTAGGTATACTTAAATTAAAAGCAGTTTCTACTCCTTCAACAGGCTGCTGTTTTGTACTACCAGCTTTATTAAGCTTATCTTTTAAAGCTTTCATTCTAGAGTCATTACGCTGAATAACTGATCCCTGATTTTGTACAGATACTATATTTGGAAAATTAGATTCATCCTCTACAAATTTTAAATATGCATATTGATAATAATCAATTAATGTTTCTTCACCTGCTTTAGTATCTGTTTCTGATAATACTCCTAATACAAAACGTTCATTGTCTATTGTCTTAGTTAAGAATACAACTTGAGGCATAAACATACCAGGTCCTTTTTCACTAGGATCTATTATTTGCGAACCTGTTTCAATAGCATACTGACCTTTTAATTTTACAGCATCTGATACAGAAAAGTTTTTGTCATAATGAAAAGTCCAAAACTTTAAATCCAAACCATCAGCATCAAAAGGATTTTTAACAGTTATAAAACTTGTCTGACCATCATAACTAGCATCAGATGGTACTACTTGTTTGCTGTTTAATTTAACTTCAGATTCAGGAATTTCATTGACTTCAGTAAAAACTTTATTCTTAGTTTCACGTATTTCTGAATCAGCAACTGTATCATCTTCTCTAAGAAATAATTCATCTTCAGAAGCTTTTAAAATGGAATCTAATCCTATAAACGTTGTGCTGTTGTATTTATTCTTTTTTGGATCTTGTCCTTCAAACAATGCTTTAACAAACCATCCTGTTCTATCTGTTTTTTCTTTGTTTAATCTAGTACCAATATATAGCAAAGGAGTCCATTCTCCAGCAGTATCTGCAGTCGTACCTGTACCAGTAGACTTATACATTAAAAACCTTCTACCGTTAGCAAAAACATCAATTAGTAATCTACCATCAATCTCTAATCTAAGTTCTCCAAATCTCCATTTAGAGTCATCAGATAAAACATCAATAGCATCTAGCTCAGATCCTAATCTAACTATTTCATCAGTAGCTGAATTTACAGAATCAGTATCTTCTAATTGAATATCATCATTAATAAAATCTTCTAATAAGCTAGGTTGATCTCTAGCTTCATTCATAGTAATGACTTTCTTGCCTTCTATCTTTGTACTAGATTCTTGAGGATTTTCGTTTAGATTTTTTAAGTAATTATATATTTCCTGATCAGCTTTTACACCAAGGTAATCAGCCATAACCTGAAGACCTGTTTCTTCATCTAATACTTGATTTGGTAAAGCCATCAATTGTGAAAGATCTGTAGGGTTCACAGCTAGTTTTTCTAAGTAATCTGCTTGATATGCGGCAATCTGCATTAACTGCATTGGTACTAAACGTGCATAATTTAATGCTGTAATCTTATCATTAGTTTCTGATATAGCCATATCATAAACATTTCTTACATAGTCTTTTGGAGAATCTAAACGGAATATTTCACTGTTCTCTAATAGCTTTGCTACATAAGTACCTATTAAATCAATTTGATCCTGATCTATTGAACACTTCATTAATTACAGATTTTTTTAATTATTTCTTGTCTTAACTCTTCTATAGTTTTTTCACTTTCTACATACTTCTTAGCAGCTCCAGCTTTTGACTTAGCTTTATTAGCATTTTCATTAGTCTCCTTTATCATATTTTTTTCTTCTTCTGTAGGAGTGATTGATTCTTCTACTGGCGCAGGCATTCCCTCTATGTATCTCATTAAAATAACTTTCGGTACAGTAGATGCATTCATCCTTAAAACTTTATCTGAGTTTCTAAATTTATATTTTAATTGTTTGGATGTTTTACCAACAATTTCAATAATAACAGGCTCTCCTTTTTTATTATTCATAAGTACAAACTCACCTACCTTTATGCTATCAAAGTTAGTTTCATTTTGTAACTTTTCCAACTCTCTCGTCTTAAGGTTCTCAACATATTCAGAAGTAACTCCAGATAATTGTCTAATATGCAAAGGATAACTTGTAAGTAAAAGTTCAAAATTATCTTCAGCATTTTGCCATTCATTGTAGTTAGTAATATTAGAAAATAATTCATCTACAGAATCTTTATACTCTTCTGCTTTTTGCATATCTACATCACTTCGTTCAGGAGCTTTAAGTTTGTTTCTTTCATTTTTAGTAAGAGCTTCATTAGCAAACTGTCTTGCTATCTTAGGACTCATTCTATCTATTTCAGCTTTTGAAAATCCTAAAGCTTTAAGCTCTTTTACATCTTGTACATCTTTTACTTTAGATGTATCCTTAATAGGTTTTTTAGAAGACATCATTGCTTGATATTCAGCAACTAATACTGAGGCTGTTGGATCTTGAATAATAGATTTCTCATATTCATTTAACTCCTCATTGTTTTGTTCTTTAATTGCTAAGGAAGCTATATGTCTCTTCTTTAGTTTTTTTGTTTTGACCCAGTTGTTGTATTCATCTAACGTTATAGCAGTACTTATGCTATCTTGTATAGCAGTAGTAGTAGAGCTTGATGCTACCTTTAATCCTAGACTTGTATCTAAATATGTAGTTGTAGCATCTAGTGCAGCATTAAGAATACTATTTGTGGTTTTTGCACCAAAGAGTTCCTTTACTCTATCTAATACATAATCAACAAAAGCAGCCCATGTAGACTTTGAGTTTTTGTTTTCTACATTAGAAGGGATTGTTGATAGCCATTCTTGGAAAGCACGATTGCTAAAAATTTCAGCTACAAATTCTTTAGTATTCTGTAAACCATAAAAAGGTTCTCCGGAAACAGTTAACTCTTTCTTTTGCTCATCGCTTAATGCATTCCAACTTTCTATAGAACTCTTATGCAAAGCATCAATAGACTCTTTAAAGCTTACATCTTCACTAAGCCCTAAAACAGTTCTCCTATGCATTTCTTCATGCATTATAACTTGTTCTATAACTCCGTTACCACCACCATCAAAGTTTGAAGAAAAATACCTAGGATCTATAACATTTTGTTCTTCGTTACTATAATAACCACCTTTGTCTAAACCTCTTCTAAATGTTACAGTTTCAAGTTCATTCGCCACACCTTCTTGTAACATTGCTTTAGCTAGTAGCTTTTCATCAGGACTAGAATGCTTACTGTCAATAACTGCTTGTAATACAGTTGGTAAGTTTACTTTAGTTTGTTCTTTTGATGGATCAAATCCATATTGCTTAGCTAAATCTTCATATGTTCTTTTATCATCAGGATCTCTTTGTCTAAGAGTACTTGCATAACCATCAGCATAGCTATCATCTCTTTCTGCTATAGGAATACCTGTAAGTGTTTTATCAGAGTATTCTTGCAATATCTTCATTGCTTTACCAAAGTCGTCACTAGTTCTTAGTACATCAAACCTTCCATTTTTTTGCGCAGTTGTATAATAAATATTTTTTGGTACTATACCTTCCTTATCAAAAGCAGCAAGATCTTCAACTTTAAAAAACATCCCTGCCTCAAAAAGTTTATTAAGCATTTCATTTTTATACTTTTGTTTTCTAAACAAAGCTAATGAAGCTTCTATTTCTAATTTTTTATTTGCAAATCTTTCTTGTTGATTAAATCTAATTCTATCAACAAGGTCAACAAAACCATTTGGATTAAGTAAAAGATCTAACTGTGCCATGTCTCTTCTACTTCTTGCTTCTAAAATATAAGTATCAATAAAATCTGTAGTTCCTTTTTGAATATCAGCTTTACTTACATAATCTTTATTTTGTCCTGCAATTTCAAGTACATATTCTTCATAAGCTTTAGAAACAGTATTAAATACTTCTGGAGATAATTGTTCTGTTTCTGACGCATCTCTATTCATTGAGCTTATGGCATCTTGTAAAGCTTTTAACTTAGTGAGCTTGTTTTCTCTCCCTTTTACATATTCTTTTGATTGCTTATCTTGAGGTTCACCAAAGTCTTGAAGCTCTTTATTTAATAATATGATTTCATTCTCTATAGTATCAGCTGCAAAAATAAGATTGTAATCACCATAAGGTGTATTCTTTAAACCAATATTATTTTTTCCATTATATAAGATGCTTTCTTTTCTATTTAAAGCATCTCTCATTTCAGATTTTTTAAAGACAAGATCTTGCATTGCATTATCCCAAGCTATTCTTCCCATTTCCATAGCTTTAAAAGATATTTCATCTCTTTGATCTTCAGGTAAACTAGCTAAATTATAAGGATTAGAACCTAGTACTTTAACAGCTCCTTCGTAATCATTTTTTAATTCTTTTGCTCTATCTACAAATTTATCTACTTTTTTAATATACTCTTCTTTAGTTATCCCTTTAAAATCTGCATCCCATTGATCATCAGGAATCTTTTCCATCTCTCTCAATCGTTCTATAATAGTATCTGTTGTATTATATCTTATTGATGTTAATATATGATTTCTTGTGCTAGCTTCTGAGGCATCTTTTTTAGCTTTGTGATTACCTGCTTGCTCAGCATCTTCCATTGCTTTGGCAGTTTCTTTTTGAAATTCTAAATTATCTACATGTGGAGAAAGATATTTTACAGGATCTTCAAAATATTGATTAAGATTATCAACATCTTTTTGTCCCTCTTCTTGATATTTTTTATCTAGTCTTTCTCTTTCAGCTCTTCTTTTTACAACTGCTTCAGCACCAGCACTTTCTGATCCACCAATGATTGCTCTTGTTCTTTGAAAAACATCACCACCTTTTCTAACAGCATACTGAATTCCAGTTTCCATAGCACCTGGTGAACTTTTGTTTGTCATATTACTTATAGCTCCACTAATTGGAGATATCATACCACCCATTAAGAAACCAGATAAAAATGTTTCAACACCCTGCGCACTAATTTGTTTTTCTAACCCAGATCCTATAAAATTATATAAACCACCTCTAGTTAGATTGCCTTCATCGTATTTTAACATTGCCATTTCTTCAGCAGCACCAGCAATAGTTTCTTGTGTGATCTCTTGAAGACCTTCTCCAACATTTGCTTCACCATAAAGAACACCACCTTTAAGTGAATCTTTTAATGTTTGTTTAGGGTTTAATACTTTATTCCATTGTCTAGTACCCCACCGTCTGGCAGCAAGTTTATAGTTGCTTCCTAATGATTTTTTTGCACCATCAAATATTAATTTTTTACCATCAGCTGTTATTAGCTTTTGACCAACTCCTGTAAATTTACCACTAACTAAACCATTAAACATGAGTTTATTAGTAAAAAATATAGCAGGTGTATTATACCATGCAGCTTCAGAACCTGCAGAGTTTGCTACAGCAAGCATGTCTCTTGCTTCTTTTTCTGATAAAGTTTTTCCTGGATTATTAATTTCCCATTGTTCTAATAGCTTATCTGCAACACCATTTGTGACACCACCACCTTCCATGGCTGCTTCTGCCCAAGTCAAACGTGCATTTCTTATATCTGAATAACCAGCAGATATTCCTTTTAAAACTTTTTGTCCCTTACTAAAATTAGAATAATCAGAACCAGCTTTTAATGTTTTAAAGAAATCAAATGTATTATCAACAGGGTTAACAAATTTACCTCCTTTAGCCATAAAGTTTTTAAATCTTGAAAAGTCCTTCATATTATCTAAAGTCTTTCCTAAATTCTTGGCCATCTTAAAACCTCTTGTAATACCTTTATACCCTTTTCTAATAGTATTGCCTAATCGTATAAAACCAGCAGTCATTACAGGCGTTGTTAATGGTGCAGCAGTACCTCCGGATGCTGCAGTACCAATACCTAATGCGGCTTCTGCAGCAGCTATAGCAATTGATTCTACTGCGAGTTCTGCTAATATACCTACTGTAGTACCACTATTTAAAAAGAAGTTAGTAGCAAAACCTCCTACACCACCTCTAGTACTACTACCAATAGCAAACAAATCTTCTTGTTGTTTAGCAATTGCAGCATCAGATTGTTCACCAAATCTTACCATATCTATAGCAGCAAGGCCGGTAAGTTCTGCCCATTGACCTCCTGCACGCATTAAATCACTTGTCCAACTGCTATTTGAATTATATAAAGCTTCGTTGTCTCTAAAAGGGCTAAACCCTAATTCATCAAATGATCCATGCTCTTGATATCTTTCTTTAAATTGACCCATGTTACTTGGATCATTAGAATTAAACATTGTTCCTTTACCAAAAGCAAAAGCATCTTGATTAACTCTTTGATCCATTGTGCTAAACCTTTGATCTAATAAGTTTAATACATTATCTCTTGAAGGCAAGGTTTTTTCTAATGATTCAAATCCTACATCAGGTTGAGGTAATTCAGGAAGTGTAGTAGATATTGTGGGACTAGCATCTATTTGTTTTTGATATGACTGTCTAGCAATAGCTTCTTCTCTACGACTAAGAGGTCTAACTGGTTCAGGCATTCTCATCTGATCCGGAGATATAGAGTTGTCATCGTTTACAACTTGAGCACTTAAATTACCTCCAGGCATGTCACCAGGCTGAGGAAAATTCATATCTGCAGGTGGTACTGCCCCATTTATATTTTCTTCTGCCATTACTTTTTATTGTTATTTACCCATTGCTGTTCAATTTGCCTATTCATTTGAACAGATTCTCTAATAGTTTTATCTATCTCTTTAATTATATCATTAAGATTTTGATTTGCTTGATGAGGTATATTGTATGGTTCATATATTGGTTGACCTGATTCATCTAATCCTGTCATAAAATCACCAGATGTCATATACCCATTATCAGTACGTTTAGTTGATACTCCTTTAGCATATCTAGGATAAGCATTATATGGAACACTACCAGACCAATCCATCATTATTTCAGCAGAAGATTTTTCTGTTCCTTGTAATAAAATATTGTTAGAATTATTCTTGCTTTGATATACTGTAATACCATCAGTCATTAATGCTTGCCATTTCTCTTCTGTAACTGGACCAGGGTAAGCTTCAGTTCCTTTGTACTGATTTAAATATTGTTGGTTGAATTTAACATTCATACCATAAGTATCACCATTACTATTAGCAATAGGTGAAAAAGTCATCTGACCTCTAAATCTTTTTTCCCCTTTTATTTGTCCATGTGAATCTTGAAGTAAATTCATCATTATGGTTCTAGCAGCTTTATCATCTTCAGTTGCTTTTTCTTTAAATCCTCCAATGTTAAATACTGCAGTTTGATCAGGTAAAGCATCTGTTAAAACACTTTTCATGCCTTGAACTCCAAGATCTCTAACATTAGCAACATCAACTTGTTGAAATGTAGATCCTTGTGCTGATTTATTTCCAGTTCCTTTTAGACCATACCATCCTTGAGCTCCTCTAGGAGCTGCATATTTACTAAAAATTCTTTTCATTTCATCCATTACACCAGGAGCACCTTGTTTAGAATCATCATTTCTCCAATCATCAGTTTGATTTGCTCCACCCCAGTTAGCAGCATCTTGCGGATCATCGTATTCAAAACCTCTATCAAAGAAATCTTGACCTTCACCCCATAGCCATCCACTACCTATTGCAGTTAAGAAAGAATCTTTAGCTAATTCAGCAACTCCTAAAGCTGTGGTAGCTGCAGCATCAACTACACTAGATGTAACATTAGCAGCTCCTGTTAAATAACTTTGTTCTATTTGACCAGTTTCTTCATTGTATGATTCATCAGTTCCTAAACGAGCATCTGTTCTATATAAAGAACCTGTACCACCTGCAGCAATAAAATCATTTCTACTACGAGGTTCACCAGTTTCAGGATCTATGTACGCAACTAAAGATTTATACATTACATCAGTTATATCACCTTGTTGTAAAGCTTTAGCAAAAGCACTTTGAGCATCTTCAGCAAAATACTTATTCATTTCAGATAAGTACTGATTGGAGGTGTTTATATTACTAACTAACTCTTGTCCATTCTCCCATATAGGAGAAAGATATTCTCTTAATTCAGAGTTGCTATTCTTTGTAGGATTAATATATCCTTCCATAACATTATCATAGTATGTAGAAAGTTTTTCTTGATCCATTCCTATAATATTTATTCCTGAATTCTTAGCTTGCGTATAAGAAGAATTAATATCTGTTGTACCAAGTTTTGATCCTTTTCCTGTTGCCCCTACATATTGATTATATAGATTTACGTAATCTTCTTTTGCTTGAGCATCGCCACCATCAGCAGCTCTTCTTGTTGCATCAACTATTGAATTACTTAAAACTCTTTGGTCAGCAGATAAATCTTTCCGGAGTGCTTTTTTATCATCAGTATATAATTCATAACCAGCTTGTTGATCTGCCTTATATTCAGATCCCCAAAGCATATCACCTTGTCCTAGTTTATTATTTTCAGACTGTAAAGTACTAGCTGTTGTTCCTGCAATAGCTTCATTAACTGGTGTATTACCTAGACCATTACCTAATCCAGTACCACCACCTCCGCCTGAACCGTCACCATCATAGTAAGCATCAAGTTTGGCTTTGTATTCTAGCTTTTTCATGTCATACTCAAAAGCTCTATCTGCTAAAGCTAATCTATTAGAGTGCTTAACAGCTTCCATTGAGTATGGATCTTCTTTCATTGTTTGTTCAAAATCTCTATACGCTAGAATCTCTGCATTTTTATTTATATCTGTGCTAAGATTTATTCCAGCTAAAGCTTGATCAATTTGGTAACCCGTATAGTTATTAGTTTTTTTAGCTAAAGCTAAATTATTAGTATTTTCTTTTACTTCTTGACTAGTACTAGACAAAGCATTAGCTCTATTGCGAGTTCTTTCTAAAGCCTCTCCTAAATCTTTAGCTCTATCAGGAGTTGCTTTTTTTGTTTTTTCTTCTATTTGTTCTGCTTTCTTAGTCTCATGTTCAATATTAGAATCTAAATTTTGATCCATCTTTTTATATAAAGCTTCTATTGCTTGAGTCTTTTCAGTAATGTATGCTTGTTCTGCAGCTTGTTCACTACCATACTTTTCAGCATTAGTCGTCATATAGTTTCTTCTCTGCAGCTTTGATTGAGCATTGTAATACTCTTTAATCATAGGATCTTTAGATAGACTTCCCTGAAATAAATCAGAAAGGCTTTGCATTACCAAAGGACCATTTTTGGTTGTTACAATGTAACCACCGCTTTTACTATCCATTGTAACATTAAGATCAGCTTCTTCTGCTAAAGCCATTGCTTTTTTAGTGATGTCTTGATATGCTACATAATCAGGAACACCCATATTCATAGCTTCTTCATCTGTAGCATTTTGATAATCTTTTTTTGCGTATTGCAATAACTGATCACCACCTTGCCACCATGATCCACCACACTTCTCAGGATCAGGACAAGATTTTAATGCTTGACCTTTTCTAACTTGACCTTGGAACTGTTTTGTCCAAACCATATCGCTAGCAAGATTTTTATTATCTAGCATTTGATTAAATAAACCACCAGCTGCAGTTACATTTTGTTGTAATGAAAGATCTAAACCTGATATCTTTTTGATATCATTGTCAATAGTTTTAAAAAACTTTTCTCTTGCTTCAATATTATTTTCTCTAGTTAAAGGAGCATTTAATAAAGATCCATAAACAGAACTAATCTGTTTTTTAGCAGCATCATATTTACTTTGCGAAAGTTGTAATGAACCTGAATAAAAATTAAAGTCAGGAGCAAAAGGTTGTACTTCAGGAATGAAATCGGTAACACCTTGTAGATAACTAGCCATTATAATTTATATTGAATTAGTAAGATTATTATTATAAGCTGCAACTTCGTTCGCTGATAATCTAGAGCTAACTCTAGCATTATTTTGTGAATTTGATGACGTTGGATGTAGTGTTTTATATGCATACTCTAAAGCTTGATCACCAGTTAAACTAGGAATATCGTCCATAAGTTTCTGAGCCATTGTTGCTAAGTCTTGTGATGGATTATAAGTTGGTGCTAAATCACCTTCTTTAAATGTACCATATTGTTTGCCAGTCCAAGCATCTATATTATAATTTGGATCTCTTGTGTTCATAACCTGCAAGTTACTAGCATTTTTCCAGCCTACACCGTAATCTGTAACAAATCTTTGACCCATTGCTCTTTTAGAATTATCAAAGTTTTGATTCATTATAGTATTACCATCATAAAGACTTTTAGCTAAACCATTATTCAATCTATTAGATGAGTTTGCAAGATCTGTATTATATTTATCTGCTGCCGAACCTTGACCAATATTAAAAGTCTGTTCTTTAAATCCTGCATCTATTATTGCATTAGCTGATGTTTTACCTAACGCTGATGCGTTGGCAGCAAAAGCTTGGCCAGGTTGTGCTAATCTTCCAGAGCCTTCTAAAGCTCCCATAACTTGGGCATTAACTTTAGATATAGGTTGTTCCATAGATGTAAATCTAGGTGTAAGATATGTAGGAATATCTTTTCCTACCCATGGTCTGTATTTTTTAAGACCTAATCTATTTTTAACATCAAGTCCAACTTGCATTGTGTCAGGAGCAGTCCATCCATATGGAACTTCTCGCTCTACTCCTTCTAACCCGTCAACTTCTAGTTCTTCATCAGGTGTATCTAGACCTACTTCTTCATACTTCCAATCTTTACCTTCAGGATTATATAAAGCAGCTTGACCTGTAGTAGTGTTCCCCCACCAACCATCTGCTGGAGATACTGTTCTATTCTTTACACCCTCTACTGTTTCATCAGCAGTACCCCATTGAGTATCTCCTGTTAAAATAAAATCTTTTAGTGTTTCTTTATACTTAGGGTCATTAGCCATTTTTTCAAGCTCAATATAAGCAGTTTGGAAACCATATGTATCTCCTTTACTTTTAGGCTTAAAATCTAAAGCTAAGGCAGCTTCAACATAGCTTTTAGGTAAACCATAGTATTCAGAGTTTTTATCTGTTATAACAGTTTTATCCCAAGCAGCTTCTCCTTCAGAACCTCTAATCATTCCTTTATTAGCATTGATTGCCATAACTTGTAATTGAGACTCTAGAAAGTTTTCTATTATTTTTTCATCAGAATGTTCTTTAGCAACAGCAATATCTGATGCGCTCATAAATCTTCCTGCTTTAGCACCCGCAATTTTTTTTCTGTATCTAGATATTATTTCTTTTCTAACATCTTCGTTACTGTTAATCATATGCTCTAGCCGCCCATAGTCTTCACGTAAATCAGCTGATTCACCTTTTAATATTTGAGGCAAAGATTCAATAGCTTCTCCTTTATATGGATCTGACTTTACTTGAGTAACCTTATGCCATTTACCTTCTTTCTTAATATAGTCACCCTCTTCAATTAAGCTTTCATCAAACCCTTCAGAATCAGGATCAAAAAATTCAGCTTCTGTATCTTTAGGTATACTTTCTAATTTAGTAGACTTATTGCTTGTCTCCACAGTCTTTTCATCTACTACTTCATCTTTTACTTGAGGAGAATATTGAACCCAATTTGCACCATTTTTATATCCAACAATATTTCCACTAGCATCAAATATGTTATTACCTGATATTCTTTCACCTGCTTCTAATACAGGTTCTGCACCAGCTTCACCACCAGACCAAAATTTTCTAGGTTCTCCCCCAAACTTAGTAAAAGATTGACCACTTTGTGAATATATATTACCTGTATTTTGTACAGGAGTATTTTCTCCTACATAACCTGCAGACTGATTAAAAGCAAAATCTCCACCAGGAGCAGGCATTTCATTAAACACATTTGGAGCAGCAAGTACATCTGACATTTCAGGCCCTTGTGTTGAATTAAATATGTTAGCTAGTCCTGAAACAGCACCTGTCATCGCATCTGGATTATTCCACATTTGATTCCAAACATTGTTTTCATTTTTAGTAACCATCTTGCTTTCTAATTGTGTCTCTCTACCAAACAATGCTTTAGGCATTTGTTCTTTTTTCTGAGCCATATCAGTTTGAGCAACTCTTTGATTTTGTTGCATGTTATCTTCAGGTTTAACACCTTCAATTAGATTTTTAGGATCTACACCAAATTTTTGAAGCATTGGTGTAGCTACTGCTGGCAAACCTCTATCAAATCCTTTTATAGATTCTTGAGCTAAAGCTAAAGCACCAAGCTTAAGATTGTAATTTTGGATCATAAGCTGTGCAGTATCTCTTTGCATTTTATCTGAATTAGGATCTGCTAGTATTTCTCTATACTTATTTAAATCATATTGTTTAGATAGATCAGCAGGAGTATATCCTTTTTTTCCTTGTGGGTTTTTACCAAAAAACTTGAGTAGATTAGGATCCTTAATTTTCATTTTATTATCTCTAGAGAAAATAAAAGAATTAGGAGGTAGGTTAAGAGGAGTTCCTCCACGAGAATGTCGTTTACCACCTATTTTATAAAATTCAGGAATACCTTGATGATTAAGGTTTGTAACAACTGTCTCACCAACTTCAGCTTCTAATGTTGCTTCTTCAGGATTAACTGGTTGTAAAGTTCTTCTAGTTTTTATTTCAGGAGTGTTTCCACCATGGTAACTTCCTGGACCAGGATTAGAAGTTCTATCTACAGGAGGAGTTTGTGGTCCATAGTTATCACTAGGACTAGCACCTCCTGATCTATAATTACTTAACCTTCTACTTAATTTTCTCATTATCCCATTGGATTAATTCCATTATTCATTGCATTATACATCTCATTTGATTGCACTGCTTGTTGACCCATTGCTGCCATTTCTTGTAATTTTGCAAGTTCTCCTTGATGTATGGAAACCATATCAGATCCTCCGCCTTGCATTCTTACAACACGTCTTGCAGGAGCTTGAGGAAAATAGTTCATCCCACCATGACCATACATATCAGCACCACCGTATCCGTACATATTAGCACCACCGTTTCCATAATAGCCACTTATACCTTGACCATACATGTTTCCATTAGAACCACCATTCATATAAACAGGGCCACCAATTCTTTGATTATTACGTCTTGCTTTTTCTTTCAAAACAAGCTCAGCTCCATTAGGGCCTATGCCTGGATCAAAAGTATTATCTGATTGACTACCTGGATAAAACCTTGACTTACTAACAGAATTAGCTGGACCAACTGGTAAAGCAGGATCTAATCCAAAAGTTACTTTTCCATCTGGAGCGATTGTTTGAGAATATTGAGGATATTTTTTTCCTTGTGGCCAATATGTAATACTCCCATCAGCATTTTCACGTGTAATAACTTCTGATTGTGGTAAATCCATTAAGAAAGAATCTCCTCCGCCTTGATTATTAGCACGCTCACTTGAATTGTCAAAATCATAATCAGAACTATTATATCTTAGTTCGTTTGCAGCTTCTTCATAAGGGAATTTGTAACTGCTAACTTTTCCATCAGGCATATATTTTTGAGCAATTCTAAGAAGTTTTAAGTATTTATCTTTGTTTGATGAACGTAGATCATTTGAAGGATTTGTTTTATCATACTCATACTTATCACCAAAATTAGCTAATGCATCAATTCTATTCATAATTTGTAGAATTTGCTCAGACTGATATCCTAATGTACTGTTTCCTTCATTTCTATTACTGCTATATTCAGAGATCATATCATCAAGTAAAGTACCAGTATCAGATTTGAAATTCCATGATTGTTTATCTTCACTCATAGTGTTAAAATCAGCACTAGCATTTTGAGGTAAAGCATTAATTCTTTCAGTTTCAACCTTTTTATTATCTTCTGTAGGATCATAATTAAAGTTAGAAACTTCATCGCTAGAATAGTTATAACGCTTATTATATATAGGACTATTAGTTCCTTCTGGAGTTAGCATCCAAGTTTTGCCATCATTAGATTTAATTTCTCTATTTTGGCCATCAATGTTTACATATGCAGTTCCGTCTTGTCTTCTACCTATACGAGCATTTTTAGGAATGTGATTACGAGCTTTTGCATCTGCAATAAATGCAGATTCCATTTCCTCTCTGGTTTTGGCTTTACTTGCGAGTTTTTTTCTTGGAACGCTTTGTGCTTCTTCTAAAGGAGTTGACTCAACATCAGTTATTCCATTGTTAGCTATTTCATTTTCTTGCGATCCTATTCCACCTTGACCATCTCTAGGTATTGCAGGTCTTTCCTCTTCTACTTGATTACCTCTCCAATTAGGATCTCTTCTTGTTCCATATTTTTTACCTCTCCACATGAACGTACCATTTTCACCTAAAGCTTTATTAGCAGTACCAAATGCTTGTCCAAATGACATATCATCTGTTACTCCTGCATTAGCTGCTTCTAAATTCATTGGTTGTGCTTCTGGCATAGTAACCATTCCAGGATCTACTAAAGGCATAGGAGATATATTCTGGTTAAATGAATTATCTTCTCTTACAATAGGGGCTTGCTCATATGCAGGTTCTTGATACTGCATGTATCCTTCTTGAGTCTCCAACCCTCTATTAAGATCTCTTCGCAATCTTCTACGGTCTTGTCTAGAGAATTTATCTCTTCCTTGAATTTGTTCTCTGGCAAATTCTCTATTGTCTCTACGAGAAGGAACGCCTCCTCTATTAAAGTAATCGTAATTCATGTTTTCTGAGTTTGTTGAAGAACCGCCATACATTCTGTCAGCGTCCATCATTATATTGTTTTGTAATTGAGTATAATTAAAAGGAACAGGTTCACTTGGTACTACGTTCATATTTGTTCCTTGCATAGGGTTTTGTAAAGTAGGATTGCTATATTGATCTACTTGTGCATAAGAAGGATTAATACTTCCTACGTAATTAGGACTGTTAGTTGACATATCATCACCTACAACATATGGTTCAGCATTAAATATGCGCGGACCAGCAGTACGGTTTATTTCAACATTTTCAAGAGGATTTGCATGATAAAATGTTTCAGGTCTGTTATTTTGCCATGACGTATTATCTTCAACTATTTCGTAATCTTCTGGATTAACTTCAGGATCAGTTTCAGGAGTGTTTCTAGCATCTTTTCTTGCTTTTCTTCTAGCTCTTCTATCAGCACTTAAATCTACACCAGCGTGGTCAAACTTCATAACAGTCTTATTACCACCAAACATATTAGTTTTATGTTTAAACTTATTTAAGTAAGTTTCATTGGGGTTATATGCAACAGCACCATATGGACTTGTCATCACACCATCTACAGTACTATTACCAAAAGCTCTAGGGTTTAATCTAAATACTTGCTCTGGTAAATAAAGATTTCCATCTTCATCAGTTTCAGTTTCGTCAACTACAATATTAGGATTTTCAGAGTTGCCTCTTTTTTTCTCTTTACTGTCTATTGTTATTTTCTTTTTACCATCTTCATCAACTATAACTTTAACACCATTATCTTCAATGGTTTTATCGTCAACAACACCAGGCATGTTAGGATCTACAGGTGATTCATCAACATTTTTAACATCATCGTCAACTGTTACAGGAGTAGCTGTACCAACTCTTTTTACTTGACCTTGCTGACTTCCCGGAGAAGATCCAAATTGTAAACCATTATATGCATATCCCAGACCGTTTCTAAATTGTTGTGTATAGTCCATAGGAGGTGGAAAATACCTAGGTGTAATACCCAAAGGACTACTTCCAATAATTGTCCCTGTAGTAGGTTGTACAAAATTTTGATCAGCGTAGTTTTGAAAGAAATTTGTATTAGTATGTGGATGCAGATGAAATCCACCACCAACGTCCATTAAAGGAATCTCAGGACCACCAAATCTTTGTTGATTATTAAGCATTCCTCCTAATAATTGATTCATCTCTGCAACAGATTTACCACCTATAAATTTATTCACAGCTTTTTTATTGTTTATATCTACACCAGCTTCAGTTAAGTTGTTATAGAAAGGTTGCATATAATCACTTTCTTGCTTTGATCTAAAATCTTTTAACTCATTAAAACCAGCAGTTGCTTTTCCCCACATGTTCCTAGGAGCATTAATAATATTTTCACCTAGGACATCTAACTTATCCATAAAACCTTTACCTTTAGTTTTAACCTTGGTAGTCATATTTGGATTAATATATGAATTAACAAGTCCTTCAGAAAAAGACTTACCAAAACCAGAAAGATCTGCGACACCTTGAGCACCTGCATTAAGAGCATCTGTATTAGCTGTATTAAAAGCATCAAAGTTTTTAGCACCTCGGTATCCAAAATTAGGATTATAACTAGCACCGCCAAAATTATAATGAGATCCGCCAAATTGTTCTGCTTGTACAAGATTATCGCTATCTTGTCCTGTACGCATATTAAACATACTTTGACTCATAGCCTTAGCATAGTTCTCATCATCTTCCCTTTGTTTCAAAGCAGCTTCATATGCATCATATTCTTCATTGTACTGTTTTTGAAATTTTCCGCTAGATGCTGAACCTTTACCTAAACCATCAAAGTTTATTCTTCTACCTTCATTTTCTGCAGCTTCAACTTCAGCGTGCATTGCATCACTGTCATAACCTGAAAATTTCTGAGCTAATGTCCCAGATAACCTTCTTCCTCCATAAAGTGGGTTTTTTACACCCATGATTTTTTGAGGTCGCGAACCTTCCCACGTATTATAAGTAGGAGCTTCTAGCTCATCTTCTTCATATTCACCTATTATGCCTTGAATTGGAGTTCCTGATAAAGTACCTTGTGACATTACTGGCAAAGGAGTAATTTCAGGATTGATATATTGACTAGTATCAACATAAGAAGGTACTGTAGGTTGTGCTACTTCTGTAGGCGCAACTCCTGGAGCAGTAGGTTTTTGAAGCTTATTATATATTGAACCATAATGTCCAGATTTATAACCATCATTTGAATCAACAGGAACATATGTAGATGTACTAGGAATAAAAGATTCTTTCTGATAACCTTCAGTATTTACATTTAGTTGATTATTCCGATCAGTTTCTGATTTTCGTAACTCATTAAATTGATTTAGTTCTTGTTCATCTAACTGCCTATACCTTGAAGTATCTTTGAAACTTGAATCTAAACCACTTCTCCATCCTATATTTCCAAATTGAGTAGGAAACATATCACTATTAGCTTGTTGATAATTGTAAGCATCTAATGAACCTGTATATCCAGAATTAGCCGCATCATACTTTTCTTTTTCAGATAGATAAGTATTATAATTACTTAGTTCTGAATCATATACACTTTTTAATTCTTGATTTTTTGCTGTACCTTCTGCTAACAGTCTAGCATCATTATCAGCTTTTGATACAAAACTAGTGTTTGGCGGATCTTCAGGCGGATCAGTAGGATTAGTTATACCTCCAGCAAAAAATTGATTTTGGGTTTGTTGAATTGCTCCGTCCATTAAAGAACCTTGAGTGTTTAAAGCTACACTATTGACAAAGTTGTTTAAATTATTTATACCAGGATTCTCTTCATTCTGTGTAGCAATAGATGGATTTGTGCGAAATAATTCATTTCTAGATGATTCTAAAGCTTTATTTTTATTATCTGTTAGCCCACCCAACATTAGTTTTTCTAATTCATCTTGATGCAAGTATCCTTTATCTTTCAACTCAAGATGTTCTTCCATACTATAGACCATTATTCCTTCTGATGTTTCAGGATTATACATCATATGAGGCTTAAAAGGTTCACCACCTTTTTTGACTGTTGAATATGACATGCTTCTTTTCATAATATGTTATATATTAAATATACTAAATTTTTATCAATTATTTATAAACATATAATGTTTATCCCATTAATAAAGCATTTAATCTATTGGTTCTTACTTCTAATAATTGTTCTGGCGTATAATCTGGAAACTCTTTTTTCAAGGTTTCAAAATACATAGGAGAGTCAATTATACTTATCATTTTCTTTCTTTGTTGGTTATAATCATGATTACTATTATTCATTGTATTAGAACCTCCATACATTAAAGAACTAGAATTTTCTGTTGTCCCTGATTGATAATTACCTGCTTGAATAGTGTATGAAGGATCTTCTTTCATTCCAGGATCTATAGGATTATCTACTGGCAAATCTTTTGGTGCTCCAGGATCAGGATTGAATGGTTTATTTGGATTAAATAAATCATTTACATATTGTTTAGTTGGTTCTAATACTTTCTTATCAATAGTTTTAGCATTTTTTCCAACGTACTTTGTAATATATTTTGATAGTGCGGGGTTCCCTGCAAAAGCAGAACTATAATAAGTTGCGCTTTTAAGCAGGTCAGCAGTTTGTGTATCGCTATCCTCATCTAATGCATTTCCTAATGACACAGTTCCTTTGACTGCATCTTTACCACTTTTAGCAGCTAGTTGAGCCAAATAATTGCCACCACCTGGAATCAACTTAAAAGGATTACTAATGTTCATAACATCTACTCCAACATCTGCAACATCAGCTACTGATATATTATCATCTCCTAGTTTAGTCTTTTCTTTAAATTCATCAACACCTGCAAATAAACTAGGCCATGAAACAGCTTTTCCTGTATGATAAACTGACTTTAATAAATTTCCTGATTGATTTTTAGCTACTTGTTTAGCAGTTGTTCCTGCTGTTGAATATGCTGATTTTTTAAATAATTCAAGACCAGCCTTCTTTATAGCATCTGTTTCATATTTAAGTCCTGCTTTTACAAAGTTACCTGTTTTAACAGGAGTCATAGCAAGTAAACCTGAAGCTAAATCTAAACCTGCTTCTGCTTTTCTTCCTGAGTTCCAGTTATCGCCTGCATTTTGAAAATGATGAGTAGGAACAAAATCATCAAGCGTATTAACACCAGCATCTGATCCATATCTTCCTTGAACTCCTCCAATATCTAAAAATCTTTCATCACCTGTCTTTTCGTATATATCACGAGCAGCATTTTGTTTTTCGTTGATGCTCATTCCTGAATTAGCCCATGCATCTTGACCTCTCACAAATGAACCAGCTACTGTAAAAGGATTAGTAAAAACATCATTTACTTTATCACTAAGACTAGGATCAGAAAAAGATTTTTCAGCTTCTGCTTCAGTCATTTCTCTCATACTGTCTCCGGTTTGATTTTCGTAAGTATCCCAATAATCTGATATAGCTTGCTGACCATCTTCACTAGTAGCTATTTTATAAGCATCTTCTCTTGAAATTCCTTCTATTTGACCCTGAATAGTATTCATGTTATTTGAGATCTCACGTGTCAAACCTCCTTCAGGTATCCAATCGGGTCTTTTTTCAATAACGTCTGTCTCAGCTACAAATTGTACTTTATCGCCTCCTTTACGAGACTGAGCCATATCATAAAGTAAAGAAGCAGTTGCTGGAAAATTAGTTACATTTGTTTTTGTACGATTACTTGAAGTATATCCTCCAGATGTACCTGCTGTAGCATAACCATCTGCAACATTTTCTTTATTAAAATGTACAGGTATAGCACCTATAGCTCCTGCTTGACCTTCTCTTTCTCCTAAACGATATGCAGAATTTTCTAACTGACTAGCTTCACTAAGATAAGCTCCTGGATTATTAACTAATTGATTATCTCTACTAAGTAGTTCTTGATACTGAGGTCTAGTATATTTACCTGGAAAACTTGTGGCTAGTTGTGTTTCTGTATAATCACCACGACTAACTGTTCCAAAACCTGTTTTTTTAGCGTTGTTAACAATTGTTCTGTCTCTTTTCTGAGTATGTGGATGAGGATGCCATGGTCCACCTTCGTCATACATTTGTTGAGGATTATATCCTTTAAGAAACTTCTTAACATTATCTTCTATAAACATAGGAGATACACGTTTGTAATTTTCATTGGCAAAGTAATCTGCATCATCATCTGATTCAAATCTAAATATTTCATTAGGTCTTAGAAACTCTTTATCTTTACTTTCTGTATTCCAAGCAGCTGGATCATCAATCATTATTAGATTGCCATTTTCATCTTGTATTTGAGGAATAGCATAGTTATCCATACTACCCATATAATGAGTTCCTGTTACACCATCACCAAAGTCATATGGATTATCTACAGGAGCAACCATTCTTTTAGCAGCAGGGTTACCAAAGTTTTCTTCAAATGCTATTCTTGCTTTCATCATACCATTCATAGCATCCTTGTCTGGCTCTGTAGTATTTACTTCTGCTATAGGGCCTCTATTGTCTGCAGGAGCTCCATGAGTGTGCGGTCCACCAGCATGAAATATCAAACTAGATTGTAATATAGCATTAACATCAGGTGTACCAGAATACATACCGCTAATTTTAATTTCATTAGCTCCTCCAGGAAGTCCTTCGCTATATTTAAATCTTTTCATTATCTAGGTGATTTTAATGTTAATTGAACAGCTAACGCAATCTTCATGTTTTTATCCCCGCTAACTTTTCTTCTCAAAAGTACAGTATTTTTATAATGTCTGAACTTTTTTCTCTGAGTAGCTTCTTTATTATAATTTAGATTCTGAGGATTTAAATTTCTAATATAACCATTTGGTTCAGTTAAAAATATTGTGCGCTGTATGTCTAAATCAAACTCTCCACGATTATCTGTAATATCCCAAAACTGATTAAATCTATACTTCTGTTCTTCTTTACTATATAAGATATCTATATTAGTAGGGTTTATTTTTGGGTATTTCACAATGTCAGGTGCATTGTTCTTAGGCATTAAATTAAGAGCTAGAATGCCTGAACATTGCTCACTATTATAAACAATAGCTTCATCAAAATTAAAATCAAGAACATGAAATCTATCATCGCCATTTTCAGCATATTTATAAACTTCCATGTAATAAAGTAAGTTCCTTAATGTATGTACTTCTGTTTTAGTATTAAGAGTAAACTCTATTTCAAAAGGATAATCTTTACCGTAGAAGTTACAGTAACTTTCTGTTGTATCAGCATGTTTCCAAATACCTTCATTTTTAGTAGTCATGAATGTATTCTTACTTGATATTGTAAGATCAGGATGCCAATCATGATATGAAATCCATCCTTTACTTTTAGGATCATAACTAACAGTCCAAGAAGCATCATCAAAGTATCTAGGGTCACCCAACTCTATTTTTAATCTTCCATTAACTGAAAAGTTATTACCTTTTCCAGAATACTCTACAACGTCTCTAATATTTTTCTTTAGTTGGTAATCTTTTTTAGAAAAGAAACATACCTGATTATCATTATCAAAAACAGCTTGACAACCTATACCTGTAATAGGATTATCTATTAGCTCAAAATCAGGAAAGTCTTTTGTTAACTTATATGGCAAGTATTTAGAAAACCACCATTTCATCATAACATTAGATATTTCTGCAATGCCGGTTCCAACTTGAAATATTTTACCTTGATTTTGACTCATATAAAATAGTCCAGCAGGAGTATTTATAACACTCAATCTATTTTGGCAAGAACCATACTCATGAGGTTTTTCAGCATTAGACATATTCTGAATTGGTTGACTAAATAATCCACCATCACCTATAGTTATTTTAGTTTCTTGATCTGTTTGTAAAACATCTACTCCTTGAAATTGTACAGGACTTTCATTATCAAAGAAAAATATTGCTCCATTTTTACCTATCTTTTCTATTGAACTTACTCTACTGCTAAAGTCTTTATAGTTATTTGCTAAAAAGACTCTCCAATTATCATTTAAAATTTCAGTAGATTGTGGTAATGAATACAGAACTCTATTAGGTCTATACTTATAACACGTCTCAGAAATAGATGGATTATAATTTCTAGCTTGTACTGTACCCCAACCCGCAGTTAAATTATTAAATAACTTGTTAATGCTTAAGCTATAATCATACTTATAAAAGTTTCCAGATTTTATATACTTTGTTTTAAATAAAGTTTTAAGATCACTAAATTCTTGATGATCATAATGTCTTGTTATCTCTTTATCTTTATCGTAATCTCTGTAATCTATGTTAACTTCTGTTTCAACAAAGAAATCACGAGCACCAGAATTAAATAAATACATTGCTGCATTTTTAATTCTAAATGAAGGACCAGCACCTTTTCTGTCTAAAGCGAACTTATCTCTAGGCGTTTGTATATCATCCCAGTTAAAATTTAAAAATGAAGTACCTAAACTATTTACAAACTCATTTAAATCAAATTTTAAAGTGTCCATCCAAAATTTAGGATGGGTTACCATTTTATTCAACCTATAATCAAACTCTGTTCCATCAGGAAGGTTCTCCATCCAATTGTAAAAAAAGAACATAGTGTTTTTTTCTGTAAACCTTCCTATATAAACATCACCATTAAAAAATACTGGTGAATTAGTAGGAGTGGTAACTAATGCTCTATCAGTAGTACCAGTAGATATTGGTATTTGAATTATATTGGCTATTTGCCCATACTGATTAAGTTGTCTTTGCTTTATACCAACATAATGAGAAGCTGCTGTTGTATTGAAAGGTTCAAACTTTTTTTCTTTTCTCCAACGCCCACTACTACCAAGCACATCTCTTAATGTTTTTTGTGTATTATCAACAGTAGTTGTATTATCAATTTCTGTTTCTGTTTGCAAAGCAACTGTTTGGGATCTATAGATATTATTAATTTGATAGTCTTGTGTAAAACCTTGTAGGTTAGAACCAACATAATCTTGTTTTAATAAAGCTTTTCTTATGTTTCCTTGTGTAGGTGCAATAAAGCGATTATATAAACAGTGTGCTTGATATCTATAAGCAAATTGAGTGAAAGGTATTACTGCATACATTAACTCTAAAACAGCATCAATTCCATTAGCCCAATATTGAGTAAATGTAGCAATACCTTGAAGTGCTTTTATAGCTTTAGGAAGTTTGCTAACATCACTATCTTGAGTTTGCTCTATTTTTTGTGTAGGGTAATCCACACCATAAGTTAAACTAGCTGTCTTTTTACCTTGCCATAATTGTGCTTTTAGTCTTGCTTCTGATGGGCTATCTCCAGGCTCAATAGCCGCACTACCCAAACCATTTGCTGCATTTACAGCTAGAGCATATAGACCTGGAGTAAAAATAGAACCAAACACATCCGCTGTTGTTGATGCTTTATTTTGATATTTTCTTGCCCTATTCATAAATGCTAAACCATATGCTCCTGCACTTCCTGTCCAAAATCCTACAGTAACAGGATCTACTTTACCAAATAAACCAGCAACTCCAGAAGCACTACCAGATCCAGCATAGCTAGATTTTAAAACATCACCCTCCATGGTGATCTTTTTTGAACCACCATCCATTTTACCTATTGCATTACCTAAACCTAAAACTGTAGCAACAACAAATGCAAGATCTCCTATTAGTTTATTCTTAGGATGATCTTCTGCTTCTTCAAAATTACCAGTTGCAGTACCATGCATTTCTCCATACACCTTAACTTCTTTAGCTGTTAAATAAGGTCTTCTAAAACTTACTTCAGGAGAATGAAATGTAAATATATCTTTTTTGACTCTATCAGCACCATATGGGCTTAGACCTGATGGACCATCTTCATTTTTAACATAATCTTGACCAGATTGTAAAGGAGCTGATATTGTAGCTTGGCCATTTAAAAATCTGTCTTCGTATGTTACAGGGTTAAATGGATAGTTAGCATACAAACCTTTTTTACCAGTTTGTTCACTAGTGCTAGGAACATCATACTCTCGCATGTTATTTATCATTCCTTTAGCAAGAACAGTTTTATTTCCTAATCTAGAACCTCTTAGTATTTCATATCCTACGATATTATTTATAATGGCTCCTTGATTATCTAATGGGGGCAGGATGTTTTCAAAAGCCACACCCATTACTCGTATTTTAGTTCCATCAGAATTGTAATGATTAGTTACAATATTACCTGTTATTGTATCACTAGCATTATCTGGAAACTTATGGTGTCTTATATGCTTACCACAAAGATCAAAATTTGTATTTGTTGTATTACCAATATTTACACCTTCATCATTTATAGATGTAGCATTCCATACTTCTGGAACATCATCGTCATATTTCTCGGATGATTCCCAATAAGCCATATCACCACCACCAATTACAACTCCACCATCAGGCAATTCACTTGTTGGATATAACGGATCTACAACAGCTGTGTTTTCAACTCGCCATCTATAAGAAGTCACATTATCATTTATATCTACTTGTGCGTCATCACCACCAATAATTGCTTGCTCTTGAAGAGTAGAAACTCTTCCTGGAATATGATATGAGTTAGATTTATCTCCGGTATTATATACCCATCTAATAAAAAATGCATATACTTCATCTCTCATATAACCAGTACGAACACCACCATTTCTATAATACTCTGCATCATATTCAGTAGATATCCATTTAGATTTAATCTGATTTGCTAATGGTTGATAGTTAAAATCAAATTTATCTGTTGGCCCTGTACGAATTAAGTATTTACCATTTTGAAAAATAGCATCAGAAGAATCAGCAATAGGATTACGTACTAAAATAGAAGCAGGTCCAAACGGTATTTCTGCTGCTTGTAGATTTAGAGCATCTATTGAAATATTTTTTTGTCTTGTGCTATATGTACCAATAATACGACCTGTAGTATTTCTTCCTACAAGTCTTATTAAGACTAGTTGAAACTCATCAAAAGCTTCTTCGTCTACATTCTCTACAGTTACCTCCAAAGATGAAGAAAGATCCTCATGTGTAAACAAACCAATAGGTAAAGAAGGTAAAGAATAATCACTGACCTTTTCTCCATTTACTACATAAGCTCCAGAGACATAGTATTGTCCATTTGGTAATTCACCACCAGATGATCCAACAGCTACACTAAAAGATAAATTTGAAATAAGAGGTTCTAATCTTATTTTAGAACAATCTAACTGATCAGTATCTGTACAGATCTCGCAACTATCTATTGTCTGGCAGTCTTGTATCCAAGGAACATTATCTAAATCTAATGTTCTACTAGGATTCCTTCCATCATCCCAATAAACTCTTCTATTACATTCAAATGTTTCTCTTCCTACACCTTTAATTAAATTATCTCTATTAAAATTTAGACAAGGATCATTAACCACTGTTGTATAAGTACATCCCTCTTCTTTGAATCTTCCTATTTCGCTATTACCATCATCAGTAGAATATATAGCCCATTCATCTGCAATTAAGTGAATTGCTCCAATAATAGTATAAGGTGCAGCAGAACATAAATAATTAGAAGCTTCATTGCTAATTTCACCAATATCTCCTGATGTAGTATTATTTACTGCATTACGAGCTTGTGTCCATTCTGAAGGAGATTTTGCCCAACCTTTAATATCTTCGTTGAGTCTCTTATCAAAGCTTCCACCTTGAGCACCACTATTATTTTGTTGCTTTGCCATACTATCTTACTACTGTTCTAGGGTGACTCCTAAACATATCGTAATATTTACCATACATAGCATTTCTATTTGCTTTGTATAATTGCTTTAGTTCTGAAAAGTTAGGAGTATTTACAATACTTAATGCAATGTTTCTAGCAGCTCTATATCTTTGTTCAATTAACTGTATCTTATTAGGATTCATTTCTTCATCATTCATTATAAGGTTTTCAAGCATTCTTTGCTTTACTGCATACTCATAATATTCATTCAATGCTTCATGATCTGGTACTAAAAGATTACCCTCATCATCTTGGAGATTTCCTTGATAGTTTACATATAACTTACCTGTTTCAAAGTTTGTATAAAACCAACCATCTTTAATATATCCAGTAATACTACTAGACCAATAAAGATTTGGACAATCACAATCTATAGATTCTGCATTTTGTATCATTCTAATTGGTTGTAATACTTTAAATACATTTGTTTGTGTAGTTAATGTTTGAACTAATTGAACAGTATTTCCTTTACAATCTAAAGTACAAGAGTTTGGATTAGAACAACAAGTATTACAAGGCTCACAAGTAGTAGATACTTCTCCGCATTGAGCGCAAGGATCTGTACAAGGATTTACAGGTGTTGTAGGTGTTGGAGGTGTCTCACAAAAATCTATAGGATCAGAAGGTGCTACTTGATATTCTGGCGCACCGCCTACTATTCTTTCCTCTACATGCGTTCCTTGAGGCATATGCTGCCTTACTGTTTGCTCCCCACATAACATGGCAAAGTTTAGTACATAAAAATCATTTGGAAGCCTTACACGGCCTTTTTCAACTTCAAGAATTATTTCTTTAGTTTGATATATTCTAAGACCTAAATCATAATTTACTCTTCTAGCAACTTTTATGAAATCTTGAGGATCAATACCGCCATCTAAATGATACTTTTTAAAATCAGAAGAAGCATCAGCTATTAATGAATCAAATGTTCTATACTTTAAAGTGTAATTATAACTCATTTCTTTTTTCTTTTTTTAGCTGTTCTTTTAGCTTTTTTAAAATCTGAATTTTTAGGAGCTCCTTTGGTTCCTTTTTTTCTCATTTTCTCACCGCTTCCTGCTTTTATTCTTTTTCTTTTAGCATGAATGTTAGCATATAATCCTTTTTTTGCCATTATCTTAAAATGTTTTGGCTATCGTCAGGACCATCTGAAGGAACCTGTCCAGCTGTTAATAATTGTTGTATGGCCATCTGTTCTATTTCAGAAAACAGATGATCAGGAATAGATAATTCTCTATCTTGTTCTAATTGACAATCTGTAGAATCTACATCGCACTTATAGTCATTAAGAGACTCATCCCATATTGCTGTGATTCTAATACCTTCCCATGTAGCATTAGGTATATAAATATAACCATCCAAATACCAATAGTATTTTGTTTTATTATATTTAAAACCAGAAGTCTTAGTCATGTTAGTGTAAAGTGTAGGAAAAGTTTCTGTAAGTTCTTCAGAGTAATCTAAAGAAGTTACTGACCTTATAATGGGACCATTAGATAATTCTAAAAGTTTAGGCAGTTTATCCTTTGTTCTTAAAATCTTACACGGTGTTTTTATTCCTGTACAGCAAGCTTCTACTTTGTCCACTTCAATTAATTCAAGACAAGGAATATCCTGAAATAAACCAGTATGTTTAAACAAAGAACCTTGTTGGTCTTCACGTTTAATTAAAGTCTTAGCAAATTTAATTATAAGACTGTACAATAAACGGTCAGTTAAAAAAGGATCTTCTTTTACTGCCTTTAATACATTACGTACTCTTGATACTGATTCACCTATTGTAATCATTTTTTATAATTTAAATTCATTATAGTCATCGGGAATAACTTGCTTGTAATTTCTGTAACGTTCTTTTTTTCTATATGTATCAAACTTAGCTGATATTTTTTCAGTAGGTGCTACTTCAATATACTTAGCCCAGTTTTCTTTAAAAGAATCAGATGCTAATTTTCTAAATTGTTTTACAGCTTTAAATGACCATACTTGCTTATTTGCAAATGGGTATTTAGAGTTGCGATTAGTATAAAATATTTTAAGTAGTTTATTATCAGAATCCCAATTTCTAAAATTACTTTTAACACCTGTGTCTACAGATTGCTTATAGTTTATATTTGTTTTTTTAGAAGGTGGGCATGTTCCCATAAATATATAACCAAGACCTTCTGGTAATTCTACACCATTCCTATTCTCAATTATACCTTTAGTTATATTCTCATTAAATGTCATTACAACATTTTTAAAGTCTTTTAGTGTTAGGTCAGAATATTCAGGGTACTTCTTTTTAAAACGTTTAAGGCAGTCCGCTGTTAAAACGCTTATTCTTTTAGTCCTAAATCTAGGACCATTTAAATTTGGATTTTTAAAAGTATTCATATAAAGTTACCTAATATAATATAGCTAATTTTTGCGTGTTTTCCAAGTCAATTAAAAAAGCCCCCAGTATAAATACTAGAGGCTTTAACAATTAAAGTATAAATTCAAATAGAAAATTATTTATTTTCCTTCGTATTTAAAGTTTTTAGCTTGTTCAGCTGGAGCACTTAATTCTTTCTGGGCTGAAGCAGAAATCTTACGAACTCTATCTGCAAAAGTTTCAGTCTTAGAATACTTAATTATAAAAGCAGAATTTAATGTTTTAGCAGCTTGCGTTCTTCTATCTAATTCTTTTTCCTTTTCCATGGTAAGATTTGTATCTCGTAATCTAAGCTGCATTTTTACAGCTCTAACAAGATGTTCAATGTAATTTTTAGCATAATACTTACTTACTACTAATTTTTCTTGTCCTCTATCCGCTGATATCTTTTCAAGAATCTCTCCTGCTGCTTTTTCATTCGGTGTTCCACCACCGTCTTTTATTAGTGCAGACTCTTGTTCTCTTTTTGCGTAGTCTGCGGCTGACATTTCAGTAAGCCTTGAAGGAGTTTTTTCAAACTGTTGATCTGAAATTTGCCTTTGCATCAATGCTTTTGACAAGTCTACTTTTGTACCTGCTGCAGTAGCACCTGCATCGGATGCAAAATAAACTGCTGATTCAGCATAAGCTCGTGCTGTAAAAGTTGGTTCTGCAATAGACATTGTTTTAATTCTATCGTCAGATATATCTAGTTTTTGTGCATATAATTCTGCCATTATTTCTTTTTTTTATTAAGTTAATATCGGTGTTACTCCTTCGTAACATAAAAATTCAAATCTTACTATAGCTGTAGCTGTTCCAGTTTCAGTGCCACCTGGTTGATTTGCAACCATAGTTAAGTTAAACGTTACTGTGTCACCATCAGTAGTTTCAACTATTCCACAAAAATCAGATCCAAGACCATCACCACCATTACTATTTGTAAATTCAGCTCCATTGGATAATGAGTTTATTACTCTACCACCTGATGCAGCATCTTCACAAATAACTGCTCCAGATAATTGTACTGGAGAATAATAACCTTCATTTGCTTCTCCTGGTACTGATGCTATGACTACAACTGCAGGAACTGAAACTGTAACTGCTGCATCTAATAATGCTCTAATGGTTAATTGCCAACCTTCTTGAACAACTCCGTCAGAATAAGTAATTTTAGTACCTGTTTTTTGAATACCTATTGTTGGAATACCATCACCACTTGCGTTATTTGTGATTACTTGATCACATGCCAATTGAAGTCCTTTTTCAGCATCAGAACCTATTGCATTAACATGTGCTAATCTAGCAGGTGATCCTTGACCATATTCTTGTTTGCGGGCAGTCTTTGTTAGCACTTTATCAGGTGCTTCCGCTATAACTTTTTTTATAAATGCCATCTTAATTTTTTGTTTAATGAATATACAATTATAATATACTAAAAAATATTCAATAAAACATAAAAAAGCCCCTAGAAAACTAGAGGCTTTTCGTTGTCAGTCACAGTAAACCAACAAACCATGACATATTTTAACAACCTCCTGCGTAACTTATAGTTAAACCAGGATAATTAGCACTTAACTTTGTAACTGTTTCTGGTGTTACACAACCTAGATCTACTGCTATTCCATCAGCAACTATATTTTGAGTAAGTAAAACAAGCGCATTAGCTGGGTCTGTATGACAAGAATGCCATGCAATCGCTATACCTTTAGCTCCTGTATTAGTTACTTGACATCTAGTGCAAGGTATACAATTACATGATCCATTTACAGCACTAATATCATTAGCAGTAAATTGAGCAGGTAACCCACCTAAAGTAGCAACATCTGTGCATAATTCAAATGTGCCTCCTAATTCAAGATTTTCTACTTGAGGTAAAGGAGAAGTTTGTGTACCTCCACAAACAAACGCAGATATAACTAGATTTGGACAAGATTGCATATTAGCTGAAAATGCAGCTCCACTACCACCTGGTGAAGTAACACCAATAGTAGGAATCGTTCTATAGCTACCAAAGTTTGTAATATTAACACCAGTTACTGCACCTGAAGCAGCTGTAATAGTACCAACTGCTGAAACCAATGTGTCTGCGGGATTAGTTGTTGTAAAAGTTAATGATTCACCTGTAACATATCCTGAACCCAATGCTGCAACATTTACTGCTAAAATAGGAACATTATCACATTCAAATTCATATAAAGGACAAGGATCTGCTTGTTGAACAAATGTTGCAGTAAACTGAACAGCGTTAACAGGGATTCCTGTTATAGGATCAACTGTTTGATCTTGGCAATCAGCAATAATATATCCTTCATAAACATAACCATCACAGTAAACATTATCTGCGGCAGGTATTGTTATCATAAATGATGCACCACCTATTGCTGAAACAACTTGTGTTTCAATAGTAAATGCTGCTCCCGAACCTTGTTCTCTCCATCCACATGTATATGTGTCTGGTGTTTGTGCTGTAAAATTTACTGTAAAAGTTGCCATTATAATAATCCTTTAGTTTTGGTTTTTAATTTTAATGATTGACATGCAAATGTCGGACCTGAAGCAATGCTAAATGTATATTCAGTATCAGGTGTTAAATTTATAAAAGTGTATTCAAGAAGTCCTGTTGGATTTTGTACAAATGTTGTTACTCCGTCTGTTAATGTTAACACTAATGTTCCATCATTATCTAACCAAGTAAAAGTTAGACTGCTACTTGTTGAATCTTTTACCTCAATACCAACTACTACTGTAGTAGCACATGTAGCATCTACAGTATATAATAATAATTTTTGCATTACTATATCATAACTTTCGCCTTGAGATATTGTTATTTCTGAATCACCAGTTCCATAAGATACTGTTTCACCACAATACTGTATGCATTCAGCACAAAAAGTTTCTGCACAATCTGTTCCTTTGCAATCTATACCTTCATCACACGGTGGTGGAGTTGTAATAGAATTATCATTACACCCACATGGTACTTTATGTCCGCAATTTTTATCACTCATTTTTTATATTTTAAATGCCATAATCAATTGTTACTGTTCCTAATGATGGAGGTAAACATGGATAACCTAAAGTGTTTGTAGCAACAAAGGCACAAGGTATTCCATTTACTAAGACTCTTACAAAGTATGGTTCATTATCAGTTAATCCATTAAATACAGTTCCTACGCTACCTAAAGCAATGACGTTTTGAATAGAACTTTGTACTATAGCTGTTTGAGCTTGGTTCCATAATTCCCATGTTAAAACAACAGGTACTGACGCTGTCCATGCAGCAGTAACAGCTATGCTATTAAAGTCTGGCGTTATTGTTAGTATTGGGCAATCTGCAGCAGGTAGTGCTGTTGATTGAATTACACCACTACAACTAGTTCCTTGAGCAGGATCTTGAGCACAATAGTTAAGCTGTACACTAACAGTGTATGCACCATCTATTTGAGTTCCAGTTAATGGTATAATATATGGTTGTCCTGTAGTTACATAATCTTGTATAAAATTAATACCTGAAACAACCAAAGGTCCACCACCACTTGAATCAGTTATTATAAACTCACTTGATGGTGAGCAATCTGAATATCCTGGAGGTATGCTAGAACCAAAGAAAGATATTGATAATTCTGTTGTACTATTAAGACTTGCAACCATAACAACGTTAACTGCAGAACAATCTGTATCACAACAATTAGCCTGAATATTTAATATTGCGGCTCTCATGTCACATATAGTTAACCAAAGATTGTTTATTGCACCAGCAGCATTATCTACAGTTACTTCCCATCCTGGAATTTGTTGCATAGTACCTTCTCCAGATAACTGAGGAGATGTGTTTAATCCTAAACACTGTTCTAAAAATGCAGTATATAAATCATTAGGTGTTCCTGTTGCAGTCTCTAATGCACAATACGCAGCTTCTAAAGCTGTTAAAACGTCTTGAATAGATTGAGGTCCAGTTGTGGTTGGTAATACACATTCAGGAATTATTGTAGGAAGTGTTACTTCTTGACTTTGTAAAATTTCAATATCAATTTCATTCTGAGTAACACGGCCATCTATTTCATTAAGTGTTGAGTTTATAGTACTTATTTCAGTTACTATATCACAAACTCTATTTCCAATAGCAGTTACATAATCCTGAAGTTGCATTGTAGTAATTGTGTCTCCTTGAGGACTAGTATAATAAAATTCTGAACAAATGTTTACTACACAGTCTGGACATCCTGAAGAACCTGTTGGAGTATCCGGAGTAATTCCAGATTCCAAAGCACAAATTCTATTAATTAAAAGTTGTATTAATGCTTCCCAAGTTTCTGGTTCGCATTCTAATAAATTAAGACAAGAAAGATCATATGAAGATACTTCAAGTTTGTCCATAATTGAACAAAGCTCTAATGCTAGTTTGTATACTACATTGCTAACTGTATCACCTTTACATAAGCTTATGCATTCAATATCAGGACCCTGCCATATAACGCAATTACTTGATATTGGATCACATCCTTCACTATCGTAATTTAATGGTTTCATTTTTTAATTTTTTTCAGACGTATCTGTTATTAATAATATACTTATTTTTTTCCAATTAAGCAACTAACTCTCGGGTTCTACAGATTTACATATATCAGAATCTGTAATCAATGCTATATCCAAAAGTTCTTTTTTAATTGACCATTTTCTTAAATCAGTTTCACAACAAAATTCTAAACCAAACCGTTCTGTTGCCATATATTGATAAACAGCTTCTGACCATTTACAAGAAACTTTATCTACATATTCTGTTGTGCATGCAGGAGTGTCATAACCTGGTTTAACTTTTCTATAATGCGGTTCAAAAGGTGGAACTGGCTCCGGTGGTTTAGGCAAACAATCTACACATGTAGGATAACAATCTAAAACAACTACTGGAACAAGTGTTTGAGGATCTTCAATACAAATGTATTGTTCTATTGTAGCACATTTATCTTCTACACCATCATTCCATGAAATAACTTGACCTATGTATGCAGACAAGTTTGAATTAGTATAAACTATTGATGAGTCAATACAATCTATAACTCTAAAACAAGGAGCTAAACAATCATCACAATCTTCATATTGATCTACAATATTAGTAGGATCATATAAAGTACCTTCACAGGGTGGTATAGATGGTTGAGCAGTCCAACATGCTGTTGGATCAAAGTCAAATACATATACCGTATTTACTGAATTAAGAGGTGGAGAAGCAGGATCCCATTGTATAACAAGAGTTGTTTCATCTTTGCAGTTAGTTAGAACATAGCAAGGTATACATACTGTACAGTCACTAGTTCTATAATCATTTACTATAGTTATGTCTGTATAAGTAGGTGTATTACAAGGTATTTCTTTTACTACAGTAAAACAAGCATCTTCAATTGCAGGATCACCAGCAAAAGAATATACATTACCAACAACTAAACTTTCAGCCACAGAATCGTCCAATTGTATTTCTATAAATACACCGGGATTAAGACAAGCTTCTATTTCATAGCAACAAGATAATTGATCTGCCTTTAATATAACTTCACAACTAGGAATACCTCCGCAAACATTAGGAACACTTCCATCAGGACATGACCATTCTCCTGGCTGAGATAAATCTGGAATTTGTGCTGGAGGAGTAACATTTACAAAATCTCCTGTACTAAAAATTATAAAAGGATCAATGTCACCTTCAGCGTTACCGCAATCCCCAGGACCCACCGCAGCATTAGTAAATTGATTTTGAAAATCTTGGAGAGATATGTCATAAACTTCTGCTCCAAAGGCATCATCACTACTTTCATTTATTCCTTGAAGAGTTAGTATATGTTGACCTGAAGTTAATGTAACTGGAAAAACATGCCAATAATTAAAAGGTCTAGTAGAAATTGAAGAAGATTGATTAGGTGGTACTGGGTTTCCTTGAGAGTCATATTGATTTTGAGCTCTTAAATAGACTTGTAAAACACCATCTATATATAACAATACTTCATTATCACCAGCTATACCTATAAGATATTGTTTTGTTGTTTGGACTTCAACACAAAAATCAAGACTTACAACTGCTTGACTTACAGCTTCCAATTGTGTCTCAGGTAACAATGCTGCAAATCCTTGGTTATTAAGACCATTAGCAGCCATGAAAGATTGCCTTGCTTGTTGCTTATCTACAGCAACATTGCAAGAAATTCCTACTCTATTAAGTTTTCCTTCAACACTACCAGTACTACAACCAGGAAGGTCACTCCCCCAAAGTTTACTTTTAACACTAGGAAGCAAAGGAGTTACTACTGCACCATAACCATTATCTTCATAAAGCTTCCATGTAGTAAAGTTTGGTCCATCTGCTACTAAAGGTAAAATATAGTTACTTAAATCATCGTAAAGCCTAAGTCCAAATTTACCAAAAGCTGATTGTCCTCCTGCATCATTAATTGTAACAGTAGCCCCGCTATATTCTGCAGGAGTTGTTTCTATTTTAATACATTCTCCATTAATGAAATCATAATCAGGTGGACAACCACAACCATCATTTGGATTAACTATGTTACCATTAAGTGAGTTACTAGACATTACTTTTTAGTTTTAGCTGCGACTATTTTATTATTATACTCAGTGACACAATACGCACAAACTGGTGTACCATCAGCTGCTTTTCTTTTTTTACACCCGCAAGTCAACGTGCTTTTGCAGTTATTACATTTCATAATATTGGTTTATTTTGGTTATTAATGACAACTTGTACAGTTAAACTTATTAAGCAATTTCATTGCATAAGTATAAAGCTGCATGCCTTTGATAGGTTCATGACAAACTTCTACTTTGGCCTTAGCTGCTTCTAGATAAGACTTAATCATACGTAATGTTTTTAAATCATCTACTAGTTCTGCTTTAGGTGCGCAATCTGCAATATCTAAATCACACATGGCTGCGTTGTATGTATTTAAAGCTTTAGTGATTCTTAAATGATTATATTCAGCATAAACTACATCATTAGGACTGACACTCCATTTTAAAACATAAACACCATCTGGTAAACCATTAAAGTCAGTACCACAATTTGATGTTTGAATTTCAAGATCGCAAGCTGTTAAGTTTGCAATGAATGCAGGGTTTATTGCAGGATCTGAATCTTTATTAAATTGAACAGAATACTTAAATCCTGGTAATGTCACTTCTAGTATTGGGCATTCAACGGGAACAGTAGATGAATAAACAGATGTATCAACTACTCTTAGTATACATGCGTTTGCTGTATCCGGAACTTCTAAACTTAATTTGTGCTGTGCCATAGTATATATTTAATAAAAAAAGGAGAGAAGAGTCTAAACTCCACTCTCCTTTTTATTTTTTATTTAGTAAAATCAATTACACTGCTGGAAGAACAGGAAGATCAATTTCACATTCTGTAGTCTGGAATAACTCAGGTTTTTCACATCCATTACATTCAAGTAATGCAGTGATACCAGATTCAATAGCTAACCAAGTACCTTTAACTCCAATAATTTCAAGTAAGTACTGATCATTATCAAATACTCCTGTAGGATTATTGTAACGTGGAACTGAGTGTAGCATAAACACTCTCCAGTATAAAGATGTTCTATCAACTACATTGAAAACATCTGTTCCTTGAGTTATCTCTCTTATACGTAAATCAGATGCAAAGAAGTTTTGCAAGTAAGACTCATGTAAAATAACATCTCTTACTACTGATTCACCAAGACCATTTGCTTGTATTCCATCACAAGTTGTTGCTACGCATAAACCTTCAAATGCACAAGGATCTCCATTAAGATCTACTTCAGAAGCAAAGATTTGAATAGGTTCTTTACCGTAGTAATCAGAAGTTTGGAAAGTACAATCTGAAAATGTAGTATCAACATAAGCACCAACAAGAATAAGTCCTGCTGCAGTAACTCCAGTTGTAGGAATGTTTGCCCAAATATCAAGAGCAGTAAGGCCTTCTTCTAAAGCAATAGCTTCATTTTGAGCAAATGTTTGTGTTCCTAAAGCTGTAGTTACAGTAATTAAAGGACGAATAAAGTCTTTCATGTAAGGATTGCCTTCATCAGAACCAGATAATGGTTTAGCAAGACCTGAAATTTGTTCTGCCCACTGAAGATAAATTGTTGCAGGATCTACAGCTGTAGGAGCCGCAGGATCAGTACAACAACCACCGTATGCAGAAAGTGTTTGATAAAGATTGTGATTCGCGAATCGCAAAGCAGCAGTTCCTTTAACATCAATTCTTAGGTTGTAAGTCTCTTCACAAAGAAATTCTTTGTTACATGCTGCATTACCTTCAACATTGTCAGGAGTTCCACCAATTTGAATAGCAGCACGATATGCTGGATTTGAAGCTTGTACCCATGCTTTACGTAAAAACTTAGGGTTAACAATTTTAGATTTATTAGATTCTTGGTATCCTCCGTGATAAGGTCCTTGTTTATCTTTTATCTTAATAGCACTTGATGCTAAAAAGAAAGGACAGCAGTCATCATCTAGTGCTGCCAATTCCATTGATAAATTAGTTTTTGCATCAAAGAATCCTGTTACACCAGGTCCTATGCCGTAACCTTCAGATAGTGCTGTAGATTTAAGTTCCCAGCAACCAACATCTTTAGTATTTAAAATACCAGAAGAAATTGCAACTTTAGCATTTGCATCTCCAGGAGTACCAACTGCTGTTTGGTCGCCCACAGTAGCAAGAAAAGTTTTCTTAAAGGCGTGATTAAAATAAGCCATTTGTTTTTGTTTTTGTATTAATTAGTAAATATATATACTATAATATATAAAAAATAGTTCAATTAAACAATAAGAAATTAAAAAATTAGTTATTTGATTCTACTTGAGTATTAGCTGTAGTAACTTGATTAAATGACTCTAAATCACCAGCAAGTATTTTAACACTTTCATCAATCATCAACTCAATGATATCATCTTTAAATTCAGACTCAACGTTTGCAGTAGACAATTCTGTTGTATAAGGATCAACACATCCTTCAATTTGTATACGCAAGGGTTGTTTATAATATGATAAAGTACCTTCTTCAATACTAAATGTATCATTAGTATAGACTCTAACTTTATTACTTTTTAAAGTGCAAAAGGTTTCACCCCAAGGAAAGCTTGGTTTTTTATTGTTATCTCTTAGTAACTCATCAACATTAGCTTCTTCAGCCAAATAAATTACCATTTTTCTTTTGTCTTTGCAACAAGGATCTTTAGCATAAGCACTAATCCTCTTCCACTCAAAATAATCTTTTGGTAAATCAACAGATTCTACAAAATTATCTTTTACAGAGAAAGGTATTGTTTCTTCTTTTAGTATAACTTGCAGGTCATCTATTCTTCTTTTAGATTGTTCATCGCCTTCACGCATTTGATTCATACCATGAAGCTGTCGTCTACACCAAACAACTTGAGCTTTATTAAAAGCTTCTACAATTTGCCAACACTCAATATTATCATAATCTTGGCTTGCTAATTTATTTAGCCTTTGTTGAACTTTGAGTTGTATAGTAGCGTTATTCATTTGTTATTCTTTTTTATTCCCAGTATAAGAATCTTAATTCATCACCATTTGACTTTGTTTGCCCAATATGCTGCTGACATTTTTCCTTTTGCAATATTTTTTGCGTGTCGTGCTTTGAACGCTTTATTTCTTTTTGATCCGTCAGGTGATCCCTTTTTACCTTTTTGTCCAAATCTAATAGTTTTAATTTTGCCGCCCTCTTTAGCCACAACAATATGTGACTTGGTTTTATGGCTAGGTGTTGACTTAGGCTTATTGTACCCAGAAACACCAGCTCTTGTTAATCTACTATCTTTTTTTGAAGCCATTTTTAGCAACCTTTTGTGCTACCACCTCTTTTGTATATTATCTTTTTAGGAGAAGTTGCTCCACCCATATTCATTTTTGATTTACAAAAAGCCATTGCATTGGTAACTGTCGGTAATAATTTATTCATTGTAATAAGTTTTATAATATAATATAATAAAAAAAAGAGAGATTTCAAAAACCTCTCTTTTTAATTACGTTTATAATATGCTAGTCCCAATAGGTTTCAACGTCCCCTAAAATTTTAATAAGAACATCTTCATTAAGAGGATTTTTAAGCATTTGAACAACATCAGATACATTTCTACCTAATACAGTTGAAGTTTGAGAATGATAAAGCATTCCATCAGCTTTTAATGAAATGACTTTATAAAAACTAGCATCTTTTACAACTGCTTTAAGTTTTAATGTCTCCATATCCATATCACATAATTCAATGAATGTATTTGCTGCTTTGTCTTTATTTGGTTCTGATCCTTGACCGTTAATGTATTCATCAACAGTGTCATATAAAACATCTAAAGGTGTTGAGTTTTTATATGTAATGCTATTACTCTCAATTGTTTTAGTTAAGTATAATAACTTCTTAGGATTAGAAGAGTATATTTTATCTAGTAAGCCAATAGCTTTGTTTCTAAGTTTTTTGAATGTTGTTCTTACATTAACTGTATGAACTTCTTTATCCAAATAAAATTTAGGAGCAACAGGTGATGCTTGAGCATCTTCCCAACTTTTAGCTATAATATCAAACCCACCGGCCTCAATAGCCATATATTTAACAAGATCATAAGGATCTTTATTTGGTTCTAAATACTTAATTTCGTTACTTACACGTAAGCTAATCTTACTCCAAAAGACATGATTATCTGGACGTAGTAATGTTACTTTGTTCCAAAATTCAGGATCATCAATTTTAATAACATTAGTAGCAAGCATTTTTTCTAAGTGTGCTACAACAGATCTTATATTATGAACAATAGATGTTCTAAGTTTTTCATCATTTAGATTTTGTACTTCAGGAGCAAATTCATCTAATCCTGTAATATATCGTACAACACCATTTCTTTCAATTGCAGCTAACTGCTCTTCGTGATGTGTACCAGGAAATAAAGCATATCCATAATTTTCCAAGCCCATATTGGTTTGGTTAGAATCTAAATAAGGTTTGATTGATATTTTCCCTACTTTAGAAAAGATTTCTTTAAAAGAACTTAATTTTCTTTTCTTAACTTCAACTGATAACGTTGAAGGAACTTCAGGATTAATTTTTGTTGATTCTGGTGATCCCAATACTTGAACTGTATCTCCAGGGGTGTTTTCTGATGGTTTTCTTTTTGCCATTTTTTTGTTGGTTTGTTAAAATTTAAAATAGACTCAGGGGAGAGCGTCCTCCCCCCGTATTGTCTTTGATATGATAATTAGAATGATCCGCCAGTAATTGGGTTTCTCATTACAATCTTTAATACCTTAGTTGGGTCTTTTACCCAAATAGCAGGCATCATTTGTGTCATGTATACACGGTATCCATTGAATTGTCCAGAAGACTGGAATCCTTGGCTACGTCCCATGTAATCCATTGTACCATTTTGATACCACCATTTAAGAGCGTTATCCCATGCTAACTTCAACATATAAATGTTATCATTAGTATTATCAGTGATGTCAAAGATAATAAATGAATAAGAAGATAAAGGATGACCATCTATGATTGGGTTCTCAATATCGTTAGTATGAACATTATCAAATGCTGGGTTGATTACAAACTCAACGTTAGCCAAGAAAGGAATCACATAACTAGTGTACGCGTATCCATATCCAAGGTTCATTCCTTGTTTTGTAATTGCACCAATACCATACTTTTCACCTGGATCAATTGAGAAGTTTTGAGAAGAAGCTTCACGCTTGATAGCTTCATTAACCATTCTCATTCCACCCATACCTGTTTGAACAACAATCTTACGCTTTGGATCTGGACCAGTAAAGTCAACACGACCTGCATAGAAGTTATACAATTCAGCACGGAATAATTCAAGATTGAAAGATGACTTGTTATATACTCTTTTGAAAGAGTTATCAAGTTGCTTCCAAAGACCTACAGACAAACGAATATCATCTGGTCCATCTTGAGTAACTCTACCCCCGTGTCCCCACATAAGGTAAGTCTCAATATCTGTTGCGATTTTAGTTAAGTGAGCTGCTTCTAAAGAAGTAATGAAAGTTCTTGAAAGATCTCCATTTGATACTGCACGTTTAACGTAATCTTTACCCATAGATTGAACCATGTCTTCAATAGAAGAAACAGAAGGATCCATAGAAGAATCAAAGTTTCTCCAGATCTCAGTTACAGGAACTGTACCATCAGCATTAAGACCACCTTTGATAGCCATATCTGCTCTTGAAGAAATTGAATAATGTACATGAGCTTCAGCACCACCTACATAGTTATAGAATTCTCTATATCCTGATTTAGTAGTAATGTCTGAAAAACGCTCACCATATTCTCCACGTGCAGAACCTTTTCTAAAGAATTTAGTTCCTGCTGCTAAAAATTTATCATCAAGTGAACGATAAGAATCATTGTTTACAATTGTAACAGTGTATACAAATCCATCTCCCATAGGAAGAATATCATCTTCTGCTGATACAATAAGTTCAACTCCGTTGTATTTGTCATAAGTGATAATATCACCGTGACCAAATTCACGTTTGTTGAATTTAACTTTAAATTTAGTTCCGTCAATTCCTTTTGCTTTGTTAGCAGGTTCAACGTCTTCTGTAACATACGGAAGGTCTTGAGAGATTGGCGTTTGCCAAGTCCACTCCCCTCTGATGTTATCTACTTCAATTACATTCTTTCCGCCAAAGCTAGACATTTGATAAAGGGGCATCTCTACCTTCTGAGTCATTGCCCATATATCTACGGGCCCCATATCAGTAGGTTCAGAATCCTTCAACATGTTAGCCAAGTGGTAAGAATCAATGTGTGAGCTTGCTTGATAAGAAGTATCTCTTAAAAAGAGCCCATTATTAAAACTAGGTGTTGCCATTTTGTTTTGGGTGTTTGTTATTTATTTATTTATTTGTTTATTATATTCTTTTATCTACCAAAGAAATTACGCTTTGGTCTTTGTGTTGTTTTTCTGTTTCCGAGTTTTTTACCTCCTCCAGATTCAGATGTTGCAGCAGATCCTCTACTTTTACTTTGTTCTTCAGTCTTCATTAGTTTTAGCGTATCTGCGTCAACTTGCTGCTTAACGTTCTGTCCTATGTTATTTTTATAACCAGCAGGATCAGCTAGTAGCCATAAAGCTTCTGCAATTAAATCATGTCTTGGTTCTACCCATTGGTATTTTTCAAGTAAATGACCTAACATGTTAGTTTGTTTACCACTAACGGACGGATAATTTGATTGTACAAGTCCTGCATAAAGCATGTTCTGTGTTTTGTTATCTAAAGAAAGACCATTAAGTTTTCCTTTTTCTAATGCTGAATATACACTTTCAATATACTGTTGAGACTGTGCTGCTCTTTTTTTAGTAGCTTCTTGTTGTTGAGCAATCTTTTGGTTGACAATTTGCTGTTGCATATTATCTAACTTAGGTTTGAATTGCTTTGCTTTCTTTTCTAAATCTCCACGGTCTTCTAAACTGTTGATTTCATCTTCAATTTCTTCAACCGTACCATAATTTGTAGCTTGCAAGTAAGTTCTGATAGCATGCTTCTGACCATTTTCTTTAGTTATATCTAAGTCTATAACTTCTTGAGTTTGTGCTAATGCTGAAAACATTCCTTTCATGTCAGTTCCACCACTTGCTATATACTCATATGCTTGTTGCATCTCTGGAGGTAACTGCTGAAAGAATTCTTGTGGTAACTTTTCAGTGATCTCTTTTTCATAGCTATTCATGTTAGCTTCTATAAGCTCTTGAAAATCTTTAGCTGAATAAGAATCAATAGATTCAACTTCACCTTTGTCATTCTCAAAAGGAACTAATAGCCCTTTATCAATTAAAGCTTTAGCTGCTGTAACTAATGCTGTAGGTCTACCACCTTTATTGCCTTCTACTTCATCAGCAAAGTCTTGTACTTCTTCAGGTATTTTTAGAGCATCATCTACTGATTCTCTAGTAATAGGTTCTCTACCTTTTTTACCTTCTTCTGATTCTTCATCAGGTTTATCCGTTGCAGGTTTTTCTTCTGCTTTGTCAAGGAACGTAGTATCTGGTACTATAGGACTAAAAACGCTTTTCTTAGTTTCCTTATCACCATCTTCTGCTGTCATGACTGTTTCTGCAGAAGTACCTAAAATTTCAGCTAGTGTTTCTTTATCAATTTCTTCTACACTAGTATTCTCGTTATTTTCTGTACTCATTTTATTGGTTTAATTAATGACTGACTATAATAATATACACAATTTTAAGAAAAATAAATATTTAAAATTTAAAAAAGTAAAATAATTAAAAAAGATTTCCCCATTATATGGCTATGATTTTTTATCATCCTTTTTTCGGGCTTTTAAATCATACTGATTTTTGTTTTCTCTTGCTATTTCTAAATCTTTATTTTTCATATCTCTCTTCAAAGACATTTCTTCTCTTTTCATATTCATCTTCTGAGCTTGATTTGCTCTATTATCATTTACTTTTTCTTGCTGAATGTTTATCGTTTCTTGATACTGTTCAGTTTTCTTAAGTTTTTCTAGATTATCTACAAAGTCTGATTCTTTATTTTCATTCAGATCTTGCATAGCTCCATAACCGGAAGCTCTAATTTCTGCAACCATAAGATCTTTTCTGCGTTCTTTCTCTGCTTCACGCTCTTTAGAATCAATTTCCATTTGTTTTTGTTTCTCTGCACTCTGCGCTGCTTGTTGTTGCATTTGTTGAGCCTGAGCCATTTCTTGTTGTTTCTCATCAGTAGCTTTCTGCTCAATACGTTTTAAAGTAGATGTAAGCGTACCTAAAGAGTCAGCTTGTATTATTTCACCTAAATCATAAATAGATGCACCAGTAGTGTTATTCTGAGCAGCCATTTGTTTCATTTGTTCTAATGCAGCTCTATGGTTAGCTTTAGTTGTACAATAAACATTAAGATCTCTAAGCATTAAATCTGTCCCGTTTATTTCAAAGTTTACTCTTTCATCAAGACTAGTCATATGTTGTAATCTTACAGAAGGTTTGGTTGAATGATACCATTGTGCTAAGTCAGTACGCATTTGATGAACTCTAGGCATTAAGTGATCTGAGTGTTGAACAAAATGCATTTCTGTTTGGGCATAAGATCCTGCAACAGCTTGTTCAACTCCTGTTGCTGTATTAGTTTGTCCTATTTGCTGACCAAGTCTTTGAGGGCTAACACCAACTACTTCAAAAGCTTGCTGTTTAAAAAACTGAGCTAATTGTATTCTAGACATTAGTCTTTGTGTTTGTGAAAGATCTAATTGCTGGAAATGCTGAAAGTTAAGTGCATTCTCTGTGTTAGTAATAGATGTATCAAGAGGAAGCATACTAAAGTCTTTCATAGCTACGTATGCTTTAGCCAAGTTTCCTTTGCCCCAATCTTCTCCAAGAGAATGTTTAGGTAATGTATTCTGGTCAAGCATTACAACAGTTCCAATTTCATCAACTAGTATATCACTAATTTGATTGTTTACCATGTTATAGCCAATTTGAAAAGGCTTCATACTATCTACTAAAGATTTAGATCTAGCATTCCTATCTGTAAATACTCTTCCTTCTACAGGAAGTTTACATCCATATAATGTATTATCACCTTTGAATTGAAATTTTAAAGGCTTTATATTGTTTTGATTTATACCTAAGTATATAGGATTTATACCTCCAGTGTTTTCTGCACCTAAAAATGTTGGAGCATTAGGGCCAATCTTAACACCACCCCAAACATGATTAATCCAAACCCATTCTATATGTTCACCAAATAATAAATTCTGTTTAGTTTTATTTTTAATCAAAGAAGTATTATATACTGCTTTATCAGTAATGTGATACTCTTCAGATACAATCTCAGAAGTAACTTCACCTACTTCATTAACTTTAGTAAGATGTCCTACCTTTCTTTGTGATTTCCAATATGCATGAGTAACTCGCAACATGGTAGGAGCACCATCAAAATGATAATCTTCACTTTCACCTAAAATCCATTCTACTATATCGCCACCATTTGAAACAAAATTATCTCGCATTGATGTTAACTGTCTATATTGTAAAGAAGGAGAACCAGTATTCCAATCATGTGATTTAGTAGCATCGTAATATGTACCGTCATTTTGCCATCCTGTAATAGAATAACCTGCCGCAGTTATTGGATAGTTTTGTTGTAATGAAGATAATTGACCTTCATTCATCAAATAACCAAACTTATCAATAACATCAGCTACTGAATACATTTCAGTTTTACCAACCCATGATCCTTCTGATATATACCTTCTGTCTGGAGACTTGTGATAAAAAGTTAATACGGGATTCCAAAGCTCTACATTGTAATCATCTTCAAGCATATTCATATGCCAAAATTCTCTATCTGCAATAAGCTTATCTCTAAAACCTCTTTCCTCTAGTTCGTCAAGCTTAAATCTTTCTTCATCGATTTTATATTGTTTTTGAGCCCACTTCTCTGCAATGACTTCATAATCTTTTGCATAAAAATCTTGTATCTCAGGAAGACTTCTTAAACTTTCAGGCTGCATTTTCTCTTGCATCATTTTTGCAATCTCAGGATCTTTAGGATCTGCACCAGCCTCAATCATTTGAGTAAGAAGCTTTGATTCAGCCATTTTAACTAAAACGCTTTCAATCTCTGATTTCTTATTCTCTATTATTTCATTATGAGTATATTCATCAACTGCTCTAAATGTTATTGTTTTATTCCTTTTTGCAAACTCTGCTGTTAATGTATCAACCACATTAGGTATGATGGGATAGAATTTTAGTTCAAGAGCATTGTCTTCAGAATCTTGAGATAACTGAGCAACAACATCTTTCATTTCATTATCCTCTTCTACAACGTAATCATTTCTATCTATAATACCATTAGCTAGTTTATAATTTTTCATTAGCCTTCTAGCATTTCTACGTATCTGTTTTAGACCGTTCCATTCTAGCCAATCCATGTTCCAAGCAGCCCATGAATCATCTTTTTCTTTATTAGATATAAACTGTAAGGGTTGACTTACACTCCAGAGTCTGTTCTTCTCTGCTTTTTTTCCTTTCTTGAGATCTAAGGCATTTAAAATTTTCATTAGCGTCTGCGTTTAAATGGAGAGCGTATTCTACCACTGTTTTTAAATGATTTATGTTTACCTAAATTACGAAATGCTCCACTCTTTAATTTATACAAATTTTGTGACTTATCCAAGTTTGAATATACCTCATTTTCAACTCTAAGAGGCTTATGGACATTTGATTGTTGAATTTTAACAAAAGCAATTAATGCTGCTAATGCTATTAAACGGTCAACATTGACTCCAGGCCTGTAAGCTTTCATTTCAATTAAAGCCATAGGATCTGGTAATCTTCTTATACCATAATACTTCTTTATTATAGTCCCATCTTCTTCTATATCTTCATCAACAACTTCTTTAAGCCATTCTATTAAGTGACTTAGAAGATTGGTTTTAAATATTGTTCCTGTGTTCTTCCAGCCAAATTCTTGATAAACATTTTTATTAGCTTGTGCTTCTTTTAAGAATAGCATTTGATTTTTAGGAACTAAGTAATTTTGTTTACGCTCTTTTATCATATACAAAATAAATAGAGAGATGTTATTCTCAACTATCGTCCATGCATTGTACCATTCTATTATTAAACGTAATCTTTTATGTGTTTCGTTTATATCATCAAATCTTCCGCACCAAGCTGCAACAATTTTATCGCCTTCAATAAAATTTTCTATTCCATCTTCTGTATAACGTTTAACTTCAGTAGCTGTCTTATATACATATATAGAACATAAAGATTCTGATGTAGTTGTCTTACCTTCAGATACAGGGTCAATTGACGCTAAGTATTGGCCCCATGCGGGATCTTTGTCTGGTCTTTCCCAAACAACTATACTCCCTGTTTTATCTTCTTGATTAAGTTTTATTGGAAATGTAGATATTGGTGCTTTATTAGTTTTTTTAATTGATATTTCACCATCTAACGTTTCATCAAGAGTTATTAATTCATATGGGTATTCTTTCTCTTCAATATTCCTAGTTTGACTCTCAACTAAATTTAATGGAAAAATAGATTCTTCCCTGGCCATTAAAGCTTCTTCTATATTTCTAGGATGCTGTGATATCCTTAGCTGATATAATTCAGGACGCAAATCTTTTTTCCATCTAGCAAATGTTTCATCTAAACTCTTAAGTGCATCTTCAACTAAAGAATTACCATTCTCATCAATATGAGGAGGCATGCCCCATTGTTCAGGTATAAACAATCCTGATTTACCGATGCTGCCTTTGTCATCTAATAAATCTGTATCTACTGCATATATTCCATTTTCTGTAGGATATCTTGTAAACTCTTCTAAAGGTTTGCAATCTTCTAATTTACCAACAGATCCAGCAGCTATAAACATTCCAGTTGTAATATCACCTGCTTGCATTGCAGGACGAACAAACTCAAAAGTTTTATCCATGTGAGGAGCAATACCGGCTTCTTCATAAAAGAAATATGTACAAGGACCACCAACACCTTTTGTAGCAGATTGCTCAAAAGACATACCCTGAATCATTCCTTTTAAACCAACTTCTTGTTTTCTTCCGTTTTGTGTTGTTTCAATTTTTTGCTGCCATGTTAATACTTTACTAGGATTCATAGGTCTATACCATCCCGTATTTGTATTTAAGAAAGCTTTATACTCATCTAAAAATTTCCATGACCCATTGATGTTTATGTAATCTTTAAGACTAGCACCTATTTTTAGTATGGGACCTTCTTCAAACCATATTTGATTTATAAATTTACCCATATGATAATATGATGATGCTATCTGACGTTTCTTTAAAATAGAAGCATGCTTATAATCTAATTCTGCCAAACATTCATATAAAGACATATGAAGTTGTACATCCCATACTAAAGGAAAATCAAACTTCTTTTTAATCTTATCATAGATAGGGAGGAAGTTAATCCACATGTAATAATCTCTTGGTAAATAAAAGACTCTTTTATTATTATGTATTATAACGCCCTTTCTACATTTTTCTTTTTCATGATCCCAATACTCAATAAAATCTTTACTCCTATATGTAGCCATACAGTAGATGTCATTATTTTTTCTAAAAGATCTAGCTTCTTGATTAAAAAGTTTTGAAGATTCGTCAAGATTGTATTTACCAGGTTCTTTAAAAGTACTTTTAACAAAATCGTAAAAGTCTTTCCGGCTGCTAAACTTGGTAGTAGACCAAAGTTCTTTAGCTTTTGGATTTCCGTATGTAGGAATATTATATTCAGAATTATTCTTCATTTATTGTTGTAAGTATTATTAACAAAGGCCCTAAATATAAAGTATGATCATTTATATCAAGGACTTCTTTTTCTTCATCCTGATTAATACCTATACCTTCGTTATTATATACTCTATATCCAAAAAGAATACACGGGCAAAACCCTATTGATAAAGTCCAATTTTTCATAATATTTATATTTGATCGTATCCTAATTCTTGCCCACCCCTAGCTCTAATATTCTGTTCATCATCTAGATCTTTAGCAACTCCTTTAAATGATTTTCTTATTGCATCATATTTTTCTGCAACTCTTAATAATGCTGTAATATTTCCGTCCCGTCCGCTAGTTACCGCAGTATCACGCATATAATCACTTAAATTATCCAACATTGTTTTTATTGAGTTATAAGATCTTAGAGTAGGAGTCTCATATAATAAAATTGCATTTTGTAAAGCTTCAATAATACAATCAGCTTCAACAGAGAAATCTATATCCAAATCTTTTATAATTACTTCTTCTTTTATAGACTCTGCTAAATTAGAATAAGGATTTTCTTTAGTTGGACAGCACATGTAAAATATGTATCCATAAACTTTCAAATAATTATCTGGAAAGTTAACCTTTATAGCTTTTAACCAATTAATCATATCGCAATGCTCTGTAGGCTTTACAACCTTTCCTTGTATTTCAAAAAGTTTAATCATGAAGTTAATTTTTTAAAATTCAATTTTAAATATTTAATAATTGTATTGACTTCTTTTTTTAAGTATGGTAACTCATATGGTACAACTTCTTTTATTAGAGGATCTCCAGCAGCATCTGTAGCCACTATAGGATATCCATATTCATCATGATCTTCTATTTCAAATTTAATATGATGTATTTCCAACTTACCTGGTTTTAAAGAATGATTATGCTTTAATATAATGTACATATAAATACTGAGCTGTAAAGCATAATGCATAAGATTACAATCTTGAATGTTATTAATTGGTGTGTTTAGCATTTTATAAGTGCCTTCCCAGTTTTTATAAGACTCAGTCTTAATTTCCTTATTTGTCTTATAGTCATAGATATTAACTTTACCATTGACTACTTCTACTCTATCCGCTTGTCCACATATTTTTGCAGATTTAAGATAAACCATATGCTCTGGATATATACCAGAAACTAGATTTTGATCTGGAGCAATTTTAACACCATCTTGTTCAATAGTATTAAAAACTAGCAAATCAATACCTTCTCTTTGTAATGTATCACAAGCAAGTAATTCATCTTCTCTTTGCTTATGATACCAAGTTCCTAGTGATAAAGCTCTTTTGTTTTCTTTATCCCAAGCATTAAGAATATCTTCAGGAGACATTCCATACCATTTAGATTTTTTATTTTTAGAAGATTTTTTAGCAATGCCGTCTTTATCAAAAGGCTCTTTGAACTTGCCAATAAGGCTTGTTACACTAATCCATTTATCTAAGGCATCACCTTCTGTTTTATATGAATGATCTTCTTCTCTAAATATTAATTTCATTTATTTTAGTTTTTCTAGTTCATCTTCTTGTTCCTGCGATAACACAGCTTTCCATTTTCCTTTTGGACAATCATAAGACAGAGATCTTGTTGCAAAAGATAATGAGCATCCGCAATCATTGCAGCATGGTCCAGTACCAGGAACCATACATTTATCTCCCATAAATTCACATGCATTACATATTTTAATGCGCTTATCATGTATAGTTTCAACATATTTATCTCTTACCAAAGCATTCTTTATGCCTTCCATAATTTTATTACGTTGTTTCCAAATTTTACTTATCTTGCTCATATTTCTTTTTTAAGAATTCTAATTTTCTTTTTTTATCTTCACGTATCTTAGCTTGTAAACTAAGTACTTTGTTTAACTTATCAGTAATATCTTTTTTAATTACCATTTGATTAAACGTGTCTGTTTTAAGAACAGATAGATGAGTAGTATACTTTTTATACAACTTAGGAAGTTCTTTAGATTTAGCTTTGAACGTTCCTAAATTTTCTACTTGTATATTATGGCATTCTAAATTAGACAAGCTTTTTCTTAGTTCACTATAATAAAAAGAAATAATGTCTTCTGCTAAATCATAATTAATATTTAAAGAATCAGCAGTAGGTTGAACATAATGTTTACTATTCTTAGGTAACATGATAAAATTTGTAATCTAATAAAACACCTCCATCAGTTTGAAAATTAAGATCTTTATTTAAATGTATTCTTTTCTTTTGTGAAGGTCCATCAGGTGTGTATTTATGAATTAATTTAATTTTGGTTGCTTTACTCAGAAAGTTCCTAACTGTTTGAGGATTTTTAAATATGTTTTCATCAACAACGTTTATACAAAATTCAGAAAGCTCAATATCATTAAAAACCCCCAATAACGTTAAGCAGTCTAGTTCGTTATTGCTTAATTGTAAACCAGAAAAAAAACAATGATTCATTATTTGATATTTGATAATATCTCTATGAGTCATTTGAACTTGTCGTTTAATTAATTTAATTTTTGACATACGTTTAATTTAAATTAAAGATAGAAGCATATCTATAAGCTCTTCCTGCGGGAACATATCCATCTTAGTCTTTCTAACATTTGTATGAGTGAGAAGACCTTTTACTAGACCGTCAGATGCTTCTTTTTTAAATTCAAAAGCTTTTATTGGTCCTTCTTTTTTAATCCAGTTAATAAGACCTACATTTAAGTCTATATTATCTCTCTCAGAAATATATAGCAAAAGATTTTTAAGTGACTCTAATTGAGCATCTGAATATCTATGCCACCTGTCTCTTTTTCTAAATGGTTCATCTAATAGACAAACTTGGTCATCATGAACCAATGATCCCACATATGTTTTATTAGCAGAAGTAAGGTAACCAAAATTACACACTTCAATTCCTACAGAGTGGCGTTGCATATAGTAAGAGTTTACTTTGCCTAAATGCCATGCTTGACATCCTTCAGGGAAAGCTTGAAGAATGGTTCCATCATGTTCTTTATTGTTATTCTTAATACTTTGACCACCTATTACAAATTCAGTAGCAACTCTACCTCTTTTATCTCTATTCCAGTGATCAATACAAGCATACGGATTATTACCACCAGCTGTGTGATGAATAAATATATACTCATTTTGTATGGGTCTGCTAGACTCAATATACTGACCAGCATCTAGATGGTATTCTTCTATTACTATTGGGTAATCACCACCTTTAAAATAACCGTGCTTCTGATCAGTATCTAGTATACCCATAGCATCAAAAGTCTTTGGACCAACTACACCGTCAGCAACAAGATTATTTATACTCTGCCATCTAATTAAGAGTCTTTGAGTTTCAGGTCCAAATATGCCATCTGGTGTTGCTCCTACTTCTTGCTGAATAGCAATAACCATTGCTTTATCTTTAGAGCCAATTCTTATAATGTTATCCATCAGCTTTAAGTTTTTGTTCTTCTTCTGGATTCATTGCAGTATAGATCTGAGCAGCTTGTGCTAGAGCCATAATTTTTCTAGTTTTAGCATCTTCTATATCTGCTACTAGACTTTCAAATTTAAATTGTAATTCTAAAAAGGGAATTTCCTTTTCGTAATAAGACACCATTTTAGATCGCATTTCTGCGTATTCTTTCTCTGTGTACTCTGCTTTTTTTTTGGTTTTCTGTGACATGTTAAACTTATTTGATTATAACAAATATAATTAAATAAGTTTAAATCTCAAATGTTTAACACTATTTACTATTTATAGCATTAATAATTCTAATCTCCATCTGTCCCATTTCTGCTTTTAGATCAGATAAAGACTTATCATTCTTTTCTCTATTTCTTTCTACTTGCGTTTTAAGATCATCTATTCTTTTATGGAGAAGTGTATGATTATCTTTTTTATCTACTTTCATTTCTTCTAGATCTTTTGATAATGTATCTAGAACCATTTGCTGTATTGAAACCTTATTCTTTAATGAGAACCACACACCCAACGCTCCTGTTAATGATCCTAATAAGGCTACCAAGGCATCAAAACCTATTTGTAAACTTGAAACTTCCATTGTACTCTTTTATGTATAAATATATATACTATAATATACAAAAAAATTAAGAAAAATAAGAGTAATTACTTAGAAAAAAACCTTCTCGCTTAAAATCAAGCCTTCCTTGCGGTCAACTCTCAAGAAAGCTTGAAGGTTTTAGTATCAATCATTGCACTAGAGTATCAGAATCAAACCAGCTCTATCTTAGGCCCTCATCTTCATTACGCCAACTGACACTATTAATATACGAAAAGTATTTGGATCTACAATGGAAATTTCATTGAATCTATCTGTCTATCATAAACGTCTCTACCTTCTTTTTGTGTTCTTTTATAATCAATAGTTAGAATCCTTCCTCCAATAGGTTTTACAGGAGCTCCTCTTTCAACATGCCATCCTTTAGATCCGTCACCGTATTCTTCTTTATAAGTTCCTGTGAGCATCATATGAATTTGTTTTTGGAGTTGTCTGTAATCTTTAGATCCTTGTACAATAGTATCTCTAACGTCATTACGAGCAGCATTCTCATGAATGTGACCCATAGTAAATACATCAAAGTCTTCATACATTTCTAAAGCCCTAGTAAGATTAAGTGCTCCTTTAGTTACAACACCACCTCCACCAGATCCATGAAAGTATCTTATTTTCATAGTAGCTGTAGTATCACTACTAGCTACTTTTTTTCTGACCACTTGATTTATAATCAGCCACCCGCCATATCCACCCACCTGTACATTAGTGTGATTTTTAAGATTAAGAAGCTTTACAAATCTAGATAATATATCTGTTTCCTGCCATTTAATAATAGCCGTTTCGTGATTACCATAACCTATAACTGTAAGAAGGTGAGAATAAGGCGACCACCATTCTACTGCTGTTTCAACAATGCTATCTAAATATTTAGAGTTATTGTGTTCATCTCTAATGTCTGATTTATTCTTTCTTCTATCCCCTTGTCCTTGCATCAAGCAAAACATATCCCCATTGATCATAATAGGAATAGATTCTTTTACACAGTAATCAAGATCTTTTTTTAGTATTGTCCAATCACATTTTGGATTATCCCAGTGAATATCTGAGAACATAGCAATCTTTGCGTGGCTACCTTCAAGTTTTAACTCATGAATATTTTTAGCATGCTTAATTAATTTCATAGGTTTTTGCCTTAATTTACGTAAAATATATTAATTACTATTTTACTCTCTTATTAAAAACTGTAAATCTCTAACTAACATTGGGTCAGTTGCAGAATCATTAGTTATGTATATTTCTATATAATCATTTTGATTCATCAACACACCATAAGTCATAGTTAAGTTTTGCGGATCTGCTGTAGGAGCATCTGCGCTTGTACCACTTCCTGGTAATAAAGTACCATTTTTATAAAGTTCAAAAGTATATAAATCAGCGCCTCCGCCTCCTTGCTTTATGTATGTTAAACTTGCATGTATACTTACATAAACTTCTTTTTTACCTATATATGTAACACGTCCTGTACTAACGTCTAAATCATATCTAACAGAGCCTTGTACAGCTTTAACTGCAGAAGCACCATTAACAGCCATTATTATAGGAGTACCACTAGGTGTAGTATTTGTTTGTCCATTGTTGTTTAACATTGTCCAAATAATACCCGATGTAGAATTTAATACACCTTGGTTAGCAAATATATCATATGCAATAGTTTGTGGTTGAGAATAGTCTGGCAATCCAGCACTAATTATAGGTAAAAATACTTCTCCTGTAGTAAGACCTGTATTTACAAATGCATTTGAAGATATAGTACCAAAACCTGTTGTAGTTCCTGTTGATATAGAAATTCCGTTTTGAGTTTCTTGTGGATGAATAATACAACCATTTATATTAACTGCTCCAAATCCAGCAGCTATACCACCAGGACCAATACTAATCATATCTGTTGTAGCAAAATCAGCAGGAAGAGGAGTAGGTAATTTTGTTTCATCAAACCATCTGATTAATTCACAAGAGCTAATTTGTAATTTAGAAACATCTCTAAATCTTAATCCCCAAGAAGTAGCTTTAACATAGAAGAATAAGCATTGACTTATATCTACTAAATCAAATCCTTCAATAGTCATTACGTTATATGTACCTCTAAACTGACAGTTAGTTAGTGATAAAACTTTATCTCTTGAAAAATTATAGCCAGTAGCAGCAATATTTGTTGCTGCAAGAATGTTACTGCCAGCAGTAGTAGCAGATAATTTTAAATTTGCTAAAGTAAAGTTCTGATCTGTAACAAGAAATAAGTTACCTGCACCTGTCCATTCTATTTCATCAGTATCTCTATTTAAACCAACTACTTCTGTCCCAACATTAGCTATAGTTATTGGATTAGATACAGTGACTTTACCTCTAATTACATATGTTGTGTTAGCAGCTAATGTAGAACCTAAATCAGATTCTGTTATAACTTCTTTTATACTTCTGCTATTAGTAACTCTAGTTTCTGTAGAACCTGACCAAATTAATCCATTTTGAATCTGAACTAATCTATTAATTGGTATTGTCCCATCAGCAGTATATATACTAGATCCTGCTGCTGAATTAATTTCTACATCTACTGTATTATTTAAAGTATTTTCTGTTACTGCTACTGTTGTACCAGTTCCATCTTTAAAGTTTAATTTTGCCGTAGGAGCTACAAGAGTATCATTTTTTAATACATCAATTGTTGCTATATTAGTTGAAGGTCCAAATCCAGTTTGTAACTTTACTTCATCTAAAGCAAATTCAATAGAAGAACATATGTTAGGGTAAGTTGAAAAACACATACCTCCTATAGTTGCTATTGATGGATTTTGATTAAATTGTGCTGTAGGTATATTTACAAGTTGCCATGTATCCATTAGAGATATGTCACAATAATTTTCAACTTGTACATAACCTAAGTAAACAGCTCCTTTGTTAGTAGTAGGAAAAGTATCATCTGCCCACAATGATAGATATAGTCTTGTTTTTCCTTGTTGTGCATAACCAGGAGATGGAAATTGTATATAAAAACTTAAAACTGCATAGTCTTCTCTATTGACTGGAGTTGTTGCTCCAAACCTAGTACCTCTTGGACTAGTAGTTCCACTAGTTACACCAAATCTTGCACCTACAGACAAACAACAAGCACCTCCAAGTACAGGAGAGGGAGTTGTTGATGTAAAGTTTGCAGAATTTGGTATGCCACAATATGAAGAATTTACACTACCTTGCCAATCTGAAGTTTGATCGTTTCTATAAACATACTCTGTTGTAATGTTAGGTGTAGTTGCATTAGCACCTACTAAGACATATTGAACTAATACTTGATCAGGTCCAATTGATGGTGTGCTAGGTGTTACTGCGGGTGTACCTTGTACTATCTCAACAATTGGAACATCACTAGCATCCAATGTTGCCACTATTGCATCAAACCTTCCGTTAGCAGGATCTCCAACAAGCAATGTTACATCAGTTGCTGCAGTTGTGTATTCTATACCTGCAATTGTGTATACAAGTACAGAAACATTAAATACTAAACCTGTTCCTGAATATGATGCTCCACCAGATATCAATTGATTACCTGATGATGGAGCGGGCAATTCATTTACTGTAGCATATGGATTTGTAGCTGAAGGGTTATCTGCATTTACTGCAGCCTCATATGCATTATTAGGAAGATCCCTAGTTATTTTAGTTCCTGACATTTTATTATTATGGATTAGTTATAGAACCACCTGTTGCAATAATCAAAACTTCTGCACCTGCAGCATCTGCTAAATAGCTAATATCATTTAAAAAATTGTTTAAACCGGCATCAAAAGATATTTTTTCTCCTGGTCTTATTGTTACAGTATCAACTGTCATACCAACAGTTCCTGTATTTGCAAATGATATAGATCTACATTGAGACAATGTTCCTTCTTCTGTTGACAAACCAGCAACACCTCTTACTATAATAGTAGCTATTGCATTATCTGGGGTAACAGGGGGACTTAAAGAATCTGATATCTTTTTAAGACCTTGTAAATTTTTTAATTGATATGGGTAATTATTCTTTCTTTGACCTTGTGTGTCTAAATTTCCAACTGACATTCTATAAATATTTTATGTACATAATAATATACTAAATATATATTACAAACACAAAAAAAGGAGGCTATGGTTATGAACGGACCACGCCTCCTTTTAATACGATACAGCTAACTGTATCTATATTTAAAGATCTGGTAAATCTTCAATGTCAATTTTTTTTTCACAATACTCTTTATAAGCATTTTTTATATCTTTTATCACATGCTCTAAAAGATAAGCTTGTATTTCATGATTATCATAGGTAATTTTTATACCTAATGCATTTAAAATCATCCACGATACATGAACCGCTTCGTGATGAATTGTGTCATCAACTTCTATATCATCAGACATAAAAGTATTCAATACAACAATAACACCTTTGCCAGCAACAGGACAATCAATTAAACTTGTATGACCTGTAGCATTCGCAGGTAATGTGTAATTAAGCGTTGGAAATGTTTCTCCTATATGTTCTTGTATAGGTTTAGATGCTGGGCCTATAAATAAATCATAGGATGCATGAAACAAAGGTAATTCTAATTTAGTGTGAGAAGTGTTCATATTCTTTTTATTATATAACAAATATAGTTATCATTCTCTGAACATCAAACCATTTTTTCTTGATATTATTAACCCTTTTTCAAACTTATTAACTTTTTGACCCATTATATTATAAAAATCTAAATCAGGTTTCGGGTTTCTAAAAATGTAAATAGGATCAAACGATTCAATACTACCATCCATATCCACTTGCTCTAGCATATAGTAACTATAATTATACAAAGGATCAGTATCTAAATACTTGTAGGGTATCAGACTAGTAGAGTAACCTGCAGCATTGATTTGATCCAATAGATTCCACGAAGTACCATCATTAGATTTATACAAAGCGAAGTAGTCACTATTAAACTCTGATGCAGTAGACCACTCTAGAAGAACCCCTTCCTCATTTAACCCCCCGGTAAAATCTAATAGTTCTACAGGTAGTGGTTCTGGATCATATATAGTTAAAAAATCTACATGTGAGTACTTACCATTTAAGCCACCCGATCCAGATGTGTTTAAAACAAACGCAAGAGCAATCGTTGTATTGGGTAAAGTAACTCCAAACAACCCATTAAGATTAGATATGTCATAGAAAAACCAACCATTGTCATAAAAATACAATCCAAAAACATCCCCATTACGGATATCACTTTCTTGACTCCAGAGTAATTCAACATTAGACCATGTGCTGAAATCATACATTGGACTTTGGAATACATAGAACTCACCCGCCAAATAGTTTCCTGTAATATTAAAACAAAGATCACCATCATGAGAACCTGTATTACCCCCAGGACTAATCCATTCATTAGTATTATTAAAACTATCAAAACTCTCATCAATCTGTCCATGTGTAAGTATAGGAAATAAAAATAATAAAATCAATAGTGTTATCCGCATACTATAATATAATAATAAAATAAATAACCCCCTAGGCAAATTAATATCTATTGTGTATTGATGAATAAGGACCATATCTGAAACCAAGCCCCGCTAAAAAAAAATTTTGGTGCTACCCCCCACACAAAAGCAGCTTCCAACTTTTTTTCACAGAAAAAAACCAAAAAGCATGCTTTTCTTCCTACACTTCTTCCCTCTTCCTACTCACACAGCCTGGCACAGCCAACGCACAGGGGCCAGCACACAACAACACATCCAAGACACAAGCCAGCACGCAGGCCTCAGTCACAGGGTTCACATTCGTTCACACCTGCTCCTTATAACGGCATAGCAGATTGCATTCGCAATCACCTAATGCCTCCATCATTCTTCTTATATGTGTTCACTGCGTTCACGCTGTCAAACTTTCATCATGCTGTATCATGTTGCATAGTATGTATAATACGTCACACCACTTTATGCTATTGATATGATAACTACACTTACATACGAGCAGGTGGACGGGATGTCCACTCTTGTGCAGACAAAAGTTTATAGTGACGGTACTGTAAACAAATTCACTATTGACCCTAACACTTTAATGCCAATAGATTCTATTGACATTAGTGTTGAGGAGCCAACACGTGAAGAGATGATTGCTAACATTGTGAAGAAATTCTAATGGTTAGCAATACATCTAAAATCGCTATAGTCATCAGTTATGGTGCTATAGCGTCATTCATGGTTGGTTGCTTGTTAAGCATGCCAACTATGGTTGCCGTATCTACTGTAATAGGGACAATGTCCTACGTTACAGCCATTGTTGCAGATGTGTAAAGTCATCGCTTTTGAACTGAAAAGCATCTGTAACACACCACTCTTTATTATTGATAGGGTACGTAGCCATGCTAACCCTTGGGTCGCTCCCATAAACAGGCTAAGGCGTTGCTGAACAATAGTAGGCAACGCTCGGAAAACATTTTTATATAGAGTTTATACACATGACCATGCCTTGTAAAAGGAGGGGGGATTGTGAGACATGTGAAAGAAATTCACAGGAGAGGGAATGAACGCCCTTAGCACTATATATAATAAATTTAACAAAGACAAGGTCACAGTAAACACCATAGGTATAACGCACATTCACCACGTTTGTGCAATAAGTTGAGCCCTAAAAACTGTCATAGAGATGAAGAAAGTAGTCTCTATGGGTTTACACCATATATGCACGTGGTTAAGTTTGCATACGGGTTGACGAGTACAGCAAGACGCAACGTATGGTTTACATTTGTACCTAACCAAACAAATGTTTTTTTAAAATACACACCACCTTATATAATTGATATGTTAAAGTTTATATTCAAAACTAAGCGTAATGATATCACCAATGTTACTGTAACAGAATTACTGTTACTATCTGTAGCTATTGGTGCAGTCTCAGGCTTAGTGGGTTATATGATTGTTAATTACGGAATGTAATCAACACCATGGGGTTATGCTAACCTTGCAACAGAAGAGCAATTTAATTTATTTACTAACTAATACATTTACACATGAAAAATTTATTCATTAAAACTTCTATAGAAAGAGCAATAGGCTTTGCTATAGGATTTTCGCACTACTCTAATAAAAGAGAGATTAACGTTCTTATACTATGTTTTACCATCAACGTTTGTTGGAAAGTAAAACCTCAAACTAATCAGTTTATACCAACTGATACAGTAGAAGGTTTGAAAAGAACAAAACTTAGTATCGCACTATTAACAATCCTTAGTCTGTTAAACATGACAATGATTGTTATAACTGAATTAGCATCAGACATTCCAACCATGATGAACTTGGTTTGGGGGCCATTGATGTTGTTACTTGTAATTCAATATGTCATAGACGTAAAGACTTACAAGAAACTTAAACGCAGTATAGTGTAAGTAAGTTAGAATAGCCCTGCAGAAATGTAGGGTTTTTTTTTCTATCTCATAGAAGATGAGTTACTATCATCTCTCTCTCCCGTTAAATGTGTTCGCAAAAATTCTTTCTTCTTTAATAGAAGAAAAATTATTTGCTCACTTCACAAAAATTGTTTCTTCTTAAATAGAAGAAAAATTGTTTGTTCACGGTTAAAACGCATAGACTTATGTGTCTATGCTATTAGCATTCATCATAGCTGTATGCCTAAAGGCATCCTCTTAAAATCTTTCTTCTTGTTGTAATACAGGAAATCACACCACCCTATGCTATTGCAATATTGCACTATAACTTAATACTATTACTATGCCAAACTTTGGAGTAGAATTCTATGGTCACCACGCCATAGTGAAAATGCGAGTGGTAATCCCTGCGGAACACGTTTCTCACTTGAGAGCAAGCTTCCCTAATATTGACGTGTATGAGTGTCGTACTACCAAGACAGGTAAACCACTCACGGCAATTGAGGGTTGCATACCTCATAACGAGTATGCTACGTTCATAGGGTGTGTACGTAATTCAATAATCTCTCGCAAGATTAATGACTTACGCAACGGTTACACTCATCATTCATACCCTCAATCTGATGACATATTCCTGTCAGAGATTGAGAACGTTGACGTGTCAGCGTATGATGATGATGAACTACCGTTCTAACTCATACAGCATCCTTAATTGGGTGCTTTTTTTTTCTGTTACACAAAACAAAGCCACGATCTTCCGCAAGCTTCAGGACGTGGAATTGTTTTGCGGTAGTAACCATCCCATTGCAGTAGGAACAGTCCCATAGTGTTGCACAGTAGGGCTCAACTGAAACCTTAACGGTTTCATTGCCGCGGGGCTTACTTCCCATACTCCGTAAGGCTGAAACCCTTCGTTTCAGACTTCCGCTTAGGAACCGTCCACGCACAGTCCTCCGCCTCCCCATGCTGAACCAAGATACCACACCACCTCGTTGAGAGGTGTTGGTTGGAAAAGGGCTTTACTATCATCTTCCTCCATTATTAAGGGCACACCACCCCATTTTGTAGAACCATAAAAAATAATTTATGAAAAAGTATGAACCATGGCCACCTGAGTTTGCTGAACGCAACCTCACAATAGCCTTCAAAGACCTCCT